>ENA-OWPN01001295-OWPN01001295.1-human-gut-metagenome-genome-assembly--contig:-NODE-1295-length-24051-cov-3.608310_pt1 | contig 24051 bp, 22 predicted proteins | sample MGYA00248266_ERZ651850 | MGnify/ENA primary metagenome ERZ651850 (study PRJEB26924, sample SAMEA4378296) | human gut metagenome | biome: human gut; feature: human-associated habitat; material: faeces... | reverse complement strand
TCATCTTGAAATTTTTTATACTTCTCCATGACCTTCTTCACCAGCCTTTCCTCTGTTTTTAGTATACCATCACTGTCATTATTTTTAAACAAATACCCAGAGGGCAGAACCAAACACAGCTGTTCAAAATCCGTCATATTCGCAAAGCCCTTTTTTCTGGCAATCACATCGATTTCCGGCAGATATATGTAAATTCTTTTCATTAAAGGATGAGAGCTTTCTACTGCTCCCTGCTCATTTCTCATCTGATAGCTGTCAATCAGCCTTCTGGAATGTTCTGCATAAGAATCTATGAAAATAATCTGAAACACCGGAAGCAGATTCTGATACTTACCTCCACTGATTGCCTGGTTAGACAGCATCCTAGCTCCATAAAACTCAAAACGCTTCATTTCGGATTTTTTCGAATAGGTTGTTTGCATTTCAATGTCATATTCCCTTCCATCACAATCCTTCACATGAACATCTAAAACAATTTTCTTTCTTCTGAGAATTGCGGGATCCAGATTCGGATTCAATACTGTGCTTTCCTTAGGATGAATCCCTGTTACGCGTTCAATAATGGTGTTACGGATAAAAGCAGAATCCTCATCCTCTGTACCAAGAGCAAATTTAAAGAACACATCGTTATCATAATCCAGTATTTCGTTCATTTCCTCTTCTTGTACCTTTTTCTTCTCTGTTTCATGATTTGTAAGCATATCTGTCACTTCCTTTCGCATGTATATGTATTCTTTACACTTATACATACGTATTGAAAACATGAAATTCCTAAAATATATCAAAAATAAACTACATATAAAATACATTTATGTTCTTTTTCACTTTCATATGTCAATGAGTAGGTATAACCCTCTTAATTATGCCAATTATTTTATAAAAATCATAAAAAGTCATTGACAAGATGCCCCCTTGCATGGTATATTATTTAAGCATTCAAGATGGGGTGTTAGCTCAGCTGGGAGAGCACCTGCTTTGCACGCAGGGGGTCATCGGTTCGATCCCGATACGCTCCACCATGATAGATTAAAGAAGGTTCCTAAGGGAATCTTTTTTTATACAAATAAAGAAAAAGCTGCTATCAATAATGAGGATACCTATTCCTGTATAAAAAACAAGAGATTTCAAATACTATTGTCATTAAACAAAGTGGTATGAAAAATCTCTTTTGTAATTGATCAGAAAAGTAAGAATCACCTATCCTGTAAGTTTTGTTTAAATGTCTTTCTGTATACGCAATTGTGTGTTTGCATCAAACAGAAAAGCATACTCCCATGCAAACCAGAATTGTATCGTATCCATACGTTTATAAATACGGGTGATATCCCCTTTCATTATAACGATCCCATACATACACTGAATATGGTAATATATTTGTTCACCGGACTGTTCAACCAGCATAATATGTCCCAATATCCCGCCATTGCGAACTTCTATAATATGCTCACAGCGCACTGCCAGAATAACGTCACAATCAACAGGCTCAGCTGTCCATGGAATCCTATGCTCCTGAATCATCAGATTTCCTTTCTCTAGTCTGGCACTAAATTCATTGATATCATATAGTCCCAAAAAGGAAGCTGTAAACAAATTGATAGGGTTTTGATATATTTCAACCGGATTACCCAGTTGCTGAATCTTCCCATCCTTCATAATTACCAGGGTATCAGCTAATGTCATAGCCTCCATCTGATCATGGGTTACATATAGAAAGGTTGCATGATTTCGCTGATACAGCTGTGCTATCTCCATTCTAAGCTGCATTTTTAATCTGGCATCCAGTGAGCTTAAAGGTTCATCCATTAAAAACAAAGAGGGCTTTCTCACAAGTGCTCGGGCAATAGCACAACGCTGCCTTTGTCCGCCCGACAATTCCTTTGCCTTACGCTTTAATAAGTCGCGGATTCCAAGCAGCTCACATATCTGTATGACCTCATATTCTATGTCTTGCTGTGACATTCCATTATGAGCAAGGCCAAATGTAATATTTTCATAAACACTCATATGCGGAAACAGTGCAGCTTCCTGAAATACCATGGATATATTACGCTCATACGGCGCTTTTTGATTGACAAGCTGATTATCAATATAAATTTCTCCTGTATCCGGAGTAAGGAATCCTGCGACAAGCTGCAGCAGTGTAGTTTTACCGCAGCCTGATGGCCCTGCCAATACAATAAAGCTTTTTTCTTGAAACTCCAAATTAAAATCCTGTACTGCTTTTATTTCACCATAGGACTTTGTTATATTTTTTAATTTGAGTTTACTCATGCGCATCTCTCCATATTCTATATTAGTGTATCTGAAGAATACAAAAAAAGCAACCTTGCCAAGCAAAGCTGCCATTTTTGTAAATCCCCCAACTCGCATCAATTTCGTAAACAGTATCAGTTAATTTACTAAGAGTGTACATGAGAATAAACGGGCTTGGGGAAGACCATTTCCACAATCTCAATTGATACGAAACCCATATATTTGATCACCGAAGTGACCCCCGGTGTCCCGAAGCCCACCCTCTTCAAGACACTCATATGATACTAAAAATAGTATAGTTATTCAATCCTTTTTGTGGAAGTTGACATTTATTAAAAATTTTTGCGATTATCGCCGTTTTTCAAGAAAACCGTCAACTCAGGAATAAAAAGAAAAAAACTTCTTATGAAAAGAAGTAGTTTTCGAGTATTAGATTTTTACGTTTATTAAATTACCATTAGCTATTGCTGGAGCACTTTCTTTAACATTTGATGTAAAAAAGAATGCACTCATAATCCCTAGCCCACAAAGGGCTCCTAAAAACATTTTTTTCATTTAAAATGCCTACTTGTAATTACAGATCATATGCACATCATCTTGACAACAGAATGATATGATATTTTATACAATTAGACAATAAATAAGCGGCAACTTAACATTTATTTAAAAAAAAGCATTTTATTACTGTTTTTTAAAAAAACAATCAACTTTTTTGTATTGCATTTTCAAAATCACGTAAAAGTTTATAATGACCTGTTATATCAACTAATTTAGCTAATTCAAAGCGGAATATATCTATTTCGATCTCATCGCATAAATAAGGAACAATCCTTTTCATAATATAATTCTGTTTAACGAAGGCAGGTATATCATTTGTTAGTGTAAAATATTTAAACATAACTTTGGTTTTAACCGGAAAACTAGATACTACTTTTTTATCTACAGCAGGTAATTTGTAGCTACCTTCTAAACGATTTTGACAATCTGCATAAAATATCATATGTGGTATAAAGTTTCCCTCATAATGTTCAAACATCTCTCTGAAATAGTTATTAGCATTATAATAATCTTTCTTTTTATAAAAATATGATGCTATATTAGAATATAGTTCATATACTTTAATATCAGGTATATCGCAATTTTCTATAATGCCTGTAATTTTATCCACATATATTTGTATACTACTATTACTAATACAACTATATAAGACAATTGCATTATTATAAACATCAATTAACCTAATATAATTATTTGTTTCATGAAAAATTCTTTCTAAATCTTCAATTAATTTATTCATTCTTAAATAATCACCACTAACAAAATAGTAATGAAGAACACTTAACTTTAAACATTGTAAATTTGTATTTAATAAATTCAATTCTTCAATCAAATTATAATAGCCTTTTTTATCAATTGTACATTCAGTTTTCAGTTTAGAAAATAATAAAACTTTAAATATATCTCCCCAAATAAATACATTATTCTTAATTAATGACTTATAGATAAATATGCGTTTATCATCTATTAATATATCGTCTTTATAATAGTCATACAAATCCTTTAGTATAAAATAAATTTCTCTATAATAAGCATATTCTTTAACATTTTCTAAAAGTCTTATACCTCTTTTACATTCATGCGCTAGAGACTGTATATGAAAATATTCAACATCCTTATAAATACTTTGAATAAGTTCATTTATCTTTTCATCAATCACAGGAAACTCGCCAAACTTCAAATCAAGTTTCCCTAAAAGTTCAATATATACATCCTCAGATCTACTCAATCCACCTGCCTCTATACTCTTCAATGTGTTAATACTGCAAATACCTTCACAGAATTTCTTTAGCGTAAAACCATTCTGTGTATTATTCCGCCGTTCTTCTCTATAAATTCCGATCAGCTTTCCAATAACTGATAATCTGTCTCTACTAACGTTCATATATGTACCCCTGCCTTTAACTTCACTCATTGTAGTAACACTACTCATATATTATAGAGGTAATTTCCATTATTTGGAAGTAAAAATCACATTATTGTCACATTCTTATGCAAAACACAATAATATATACGTAATTACGCTTAATATCCTATAAAAAACAAAAAAGCATCCTTAGATGCCCTTATAATCTAATTTAAAACTATCCTTCTCTCTCATTCCTTACAAGAAAAATATGAAGATACTCCATAGGCTGCACCACCTTGGAAATTATACGATAGATATATCCTGCTTCCTCTATGCTCCCCTCCAGCAAAAGTCCCTGTGACCCAACCGTATCCATACTCCTATATGTCAGAATATCATACAAATAACCATTCCTCTTTTTCAACAGCGATATCATATTCCTTCCCTGATCCAGATCCTCTGCTTTCATATAATACAAAAATCTTATGAAGCACGAAAAAGAATCCTGTACATGATATTTATCAAGCAATTCTCTGCACGACTCCAATTCCTCAAAATACAAAGCGATACTCATTAAATAATGTCGTACCTGAAACACATCATCCGGATTCAGATTCAAAATCTCATGAAACTGCCTTTGTGCTTTTCTCATATAGCCTGCTTCATATAAAGCTGCTGCATAAGCGAATTTAATATGAAACAGCGGCTTGGCTTCATCAAAAAGAAAAAAATCAGAAGCATCCCTCAGAAAAAAATCCTTTCCAAGATTCATCGTTGCCAGTTCCATTCCTTCCTTCAGAATTTTCAGCTTTTCATATATATTTAGCTCATTAACCCCAAGAATCATAAAAGCCTCTATGCAGTCAGGACATATCCCTAATGCCTCCTGCGCTATCATCTGCTTCTTTTGTGAGCTTCGGCAATGATTAGCTTCCTCCAGCTTTTTCAATGCATTCCGGTATATATTCTGATTTGTATTTTTCACAGGATGTGTTTCATCCAGAAAAGCATCCAGTGTCATTTGAAAGGTGATTCCGATATCTGTCGTGTCCGAAATATGGTTCATGTTGACTACCTCATTATTGTCCTTATTATATGCCACTTCCCTTAATAACTCAATGGCTTTCCTTCGACTCTTTCAGATAATTTACTGCCCAGCTACTATCAATTTCTTCAAACTTCTGTTCCTGCAAAGGCAATTCACCACAAATATCATGATAAGACTGCTTCAGGATCCCGACTACATCCTCACTAGCTTCATGAAAAATCCGAAACCATAACGTATCTGCCTCTGTATCCTGATAAACAATTCGTCTTGGCAGTTGCCCTTTCCTTTTCTCACGCAAAAAAATTTTCAATTTCAATAATTCAATAGCCCGGTCATCCAGCCTGTCCTCCAATATTCTGATTTTCTCAGCAATATGCTTCTGCTGCGATATATAGCGGCGAATACAATTCTTCTCTGACTGAAAAATTGTGAAATCCTTTTCCGTCAGATCGCTTTTCGGTTTAATCAGCAGGACAAAATGATGCTTCTTATCTGCATAAATCAATGTATGAAGAAAGCTGTTGGTTTTTCCACAGCTTGGACAAACCTTTTCAAAATAGGTTTCTTCCAAAAGCTCTTTACGAAACTGTGATTCCATTTCCGGCATAATTAAGGTTTCACTTCTCTTATGTGTTTTATAAAAACAACGAGGACAGTTTATTTCAACTAAAATAGATTTCATAGTATCACCATATGTACCATTATACCTTTCCTTCCATATATTGCAATAATTTCATAGCAGTAACCCTTTTATATCACCTTTTAAAAACCTTATATCAATATATTACACAAATCTTCTTCCAGAATCCGCTATAAACACCACGATTACTCACATAAACAAAATGAAAAAAAGCAGAGCTTATCTATACGCTTCACTCTGCCTTATACTTATTAAATTGCTCTTGTTGCGTGCTTCAGCCATTTCTTCTCTGCTTCATTCAGATAAGGAGATACCTTTGCGAAAACCTCAGCATGATAGGCATTCAGCCATTCAATATCATAACGGGTCATCAAAGAGACATCAAGGCCATCAAGATCGAATGGTACAAACGTAATCGTTTCAAAATACATAAACTGACCGTACTCATTCTTTTCACCCTTGCGTACCACCATTTCATTTTCATGGCGAATACCGTGAGAGCCCTCTACATATACACCTGGCTCATTGGATTGTGTCATTCCTTCCTCCAGAACACAGCTGTCATTTCTTTCCGGTACGATTTTCCAGCGGAAACCGTTTGGCCCTTCGTGAACATTCATCAAATGTCCGACACCATGTCCGGTACCGCATTTATAATCAATTCCCATTTCCCATAGCGGCCCTCTTGCCAGAATATCCAGATTCATACCACGGCAGCCTTCAAGGAAACGCGCCTTGCTTAGCTGAATCATTCCGCGTAAAGCGCTCGTATAATGGGTACGAATTTCATCAGAAATAGGGCCTAATACAAAGGTTCTTGTGATATCCGTTGTGCCCTCCAGATATTGTCCGCCACTATCTACCAGCAGCATTCCTTCCGGCTTCAATTCTACATTTGTTTCTTCATTGGCACTGTAATGCATCATTGCCGCATGCTCCTTGTATGCAGAAATGGTATTAAAGCTGAGTCCCAGATTATTCTCCTGCGCACGGCGCAGGCCTTCCAGATAATCGCTCGCACTGATTTCTGTAATTGTTTCCTTGCCGATGTTGTTTTTCAGCCAATACATGAATTTGGTCATCGCAACCGCATCCTTAATATGCGCCTTCCGATTGTTTTCCAGTTCAATTTCATTTTTTCTTGCTTTCATGAGCTGTGAAGGGTTTGGACAATTTATAATACGAATCTCTTTGTTTAGATTCTGTGTAATCGCATAATTTACAACACTTGTATGCAACAGGACTGCCGCATCTGCAGGAATCGTTTTCACAAATTCATAAATATCATCATATGCGTGTACGATAACCATATTGTCCTTGAAATTTGCATGCATCCTTTCGTCCAGCTTTTCTTTATTGATAAAGATATGGCTTTCATTTTCGGTAATTACCAGATAGCAGAGCATGACTGGGAAACAGCTGATATCCCATCCACGCATATTCATGATCCATGCTATATCATCCAGTGATGTGACAATATGATGTGTAGCCTTATGCACCTTCATGACATTGCGGATATCTGCCAGCTTATCCTTCGTACTTTTTCCACTGTATTTTTCTTCCAGAAAGAATCCTTTTTCCGTTGGAAGTGCAGGACGCTCCTCCCAGATCATTCCAACCAGATCCTCCTGTGCACAGATCGTGATATGCTTATCCTTTAACTGATCCATGATATCCTTCACCTGCTTGGTATTCATAACACGTCCATCAAAGCCGAATACACCGTTCATCTGCATATGCTCATTGATATATTCAGGAATGGAAGGAACACCCTCCTCACCCTGTTTCATTAAATCAATCGTACTGTTCTTCAGCTGATCCGCAGCCTGGATGAAATATCTTCCATCAGTCCATAAAGCCGCACAGTCTTTACATACGATCAGTGTACCTGCAGAGCCTGTAAATCCTGACATAAAGCTTCTTGCCTTAAAATGCTCTCCTACATATTCTGTTTCATGAAAGTCAGAGGTGGGGATCATATAAACATCCATCTTTCTTTCCTTCATTAAAGCTCTTAATTTGTTCAGTTTTTCTACTACAGTCATAAGTTCCTCCTTCAATCATCACTAATAACCATTGTACTGCAAAAGAGGAAAAATGAATATAGATATCACCTTAAATTTCTGCTTTTTCGCTTTGTTCGCTTATTGCCCAGCCTAGAAGTCTGCCTGCTCCAGTTGTGCTGTTAGCTGAATCATAATTTCTTTCTCATATAGTCTGTTCGCATCCCCCTGCAATATGATACGAATCGGATGTCTGCCCTTTAACTGCATACCTGTATCGTAGATTTGGGTTGTCAGATCCTTACTCACCTCTTTTTTAGTCTGTGCATCATATGCTTTCACTTCCATATCCAAATATGTATTTTCCAGGCTTATATCATCTCCATCTACATGTACACAGGTTGTCCCTACATAAATAACATTGTCATTCATTCTCTGTTGCAATTCCATATGCAATGCGTCGGTTGTCACACGGATGCTTTCCTTCAGCGTAATGCTGTTTTCCCATAAACGGTACATAGAAAGCATAACCAGAAGTACAGAAAAAGCTGTTGCTATTCTAATATAAATCAAATCTCTTTTCATTTACATATCCTCCCAAAAAAACCAGTCATCTAGAGTATGACCGGTTTCTTATTTTTTATAGCTCAGGATATGAATTTTATAGTATCTTGCCTGTTTCACATCATAGACAGTGTAATCAAATCGCTGATGTTCTCCCGGCTGCATGCGTTCCTTTCCTGTAAGGAACCATTTATCTTTTTTTATGAGCTTCTTTTGTTCATCATACAACTGTATCTCTGCTTTAACAAATCGAACTGCAAACGTTGTATCATTCCGTAATTCACCACGCAGCACACAATGCTCCTCCAGGGCTTCAAATTCCACAGCGTCCACATAGAGTGTTTTCTGTTTTTTCAATACCTGTTCTTTTTCCGCCCATCTTGTACGTATGGTCTTATTGAACAGCCAAATTACTGCAAGCTCTGCGTATAACAGTATACCAAACTTACTTTTCAGAAAGAGAAAGATTTTCCCGATAAAAGGGATATGGAATACATAGGTTCCTATGATATCCTTACGGAGCGTTTTATACATATCCAGATTATCCTTACCCTCTGCATTGGTGCGGTATATGGTATTTCCCTGGAAATCTTTTTCTGTTTTATTAAAATGATGCGTTAATAATATATCGTCTCCAAATCGATCTGCTTTAAAGGTGATGATATCGCCTTTTTTCAGATGCAGTGGTTCGTCTGGATCAATCACCCTGGTACAGACTAGAGAAAAGGTGGGGATGCGGGGTTCCATACTATCGGTTAGTACAGCATAGAGCCGAAAGCCAGTAAATCTAGCAGTTTCATCAGGATATTTTGCCATAAGAAAAGTATAGGCTGCCAATAGTAATACCACAGCCACAAACACAATATTTACTATGCGTTTGATTACCTTTCCCATATGCGATCCTACTTTCCTTTTCTATATTTTATAAAATTCTCGGAGAGTTGAAAAGATGTTTTTAAAAAAGCCGTCATATGACGGCATTTTCATCTAAAACTAATTAGCTGAAACTGGCGGGGTTAAAGTAGCTTTAACTTTTAATGATGGCAAGGCTGCTTGTACTTCACTAGCATTAATAGCTTCGTTATCAGGATCTATAGAAACTTTTACTTTAAATTTCTTTTCACCTGACTCTATATTGTCTATTTTACCATTAGTAATTGGAGTTTCTGCATTGCTTTCATCAACACTTACAAAATCTATCGTTACACCCGTAGGCGGGGTAATTTCAGCCTCATTAGTTGCATCAACAGCTTGTAACTGTAAGCTACTATTTGTAGGTGTATTCTCCAATTTGATAGTGAAAGAGCTGGAAACTGTTTGAACTCCATTTGCTCCACCTAAAGACTCACTAATTTGCGTAGGTTGAACTACTGTTGTCACATTAATTCCATTAGCATAATTCAAAGTCACAGCGTTAGTTGTATCACTTAATTTATCCCATGCTGCGAATGTTCCTGCGGATGTAGCGATAACAGCCCCTGCTGTTAATAACGATAATAGTGTACTCTTTTTCATATAATTGTTCTCCTTTTCCATAGAATTGATTTCAGGTAATTTTTTCTCTTACCTTTTACACTATTATTGTAATCCTTTCTGCAAACTTTGTATAATACCAATAACCCGCAAGCCGGTTATGCATTTTAGGTATATCTACATATCCGCATAGGTTTCGTGGATAATCTCCAGGAACACCTTTCCCGCCTCACTCAGCACCTCCCGGTTTCGTCGTATGATAACAAAATACTTCTGAATATCACAATTACGTATCCGCATACTGTGTATATGCGAATGCTTCAACTCCTCAATCTGCCATTTATTCCCCAGCATAAATGCATCCGTGTGATTCAGCATATTGATAATCGCATGATAATTGCTCATCGTTATTGTCTTTTTAAAGCTAGTCAGCTGCACGCCATCCATCGTCAAGGACATATTCAGATTAGAAAAGAAATCATAAGGCAAATGAATCAATGTAAAATCCAGAAAATCCCTCGCGTCCTTCTCCTCCACCAGCTCATCCAAATTCTTCTCGTTGATATGCACATACAACGGGCCTTCTCCAAGAATACTCAATTCGACTTCCTTAGCATCCGCCATCTTGCGAAAGATACTCAGTTGATAGTCATTCAAAATCGTGATTCCGATTTCAGACTTCATTTCACTCACATTTGACAGTACCTGTTCAGCAGTTGTTTCAATCATGTGAATTTCAGTTGTTGCGGATTGCATATGCTTATAAAACTGCAAAATCAGATCATCCCGCAGAAAAACAGAATCCACGGATACCGTCAGCTTGCTGTAAAGCTTTTCCTCACTGACATCCTTCAGTCTCTCCAGCACCTGAAACTGTGACAGGATGGATTGTGCATAATAATACATCAGTCTTCCTGTCGGTGTCAGAGAAACCCCGTGATTGCTGCGGATAATCAATTCCTTCCCCATTTCCTCCTCCAGTGCCTGAATACTTCTGCTCAAACTTGGCTGGCTCACATACAGCTTCTCTGATGCCTTATTGATACTTCCGCTGTCTACCACTTCTACAAAGTAGCGTAATTGCTGTTTTTTCATCGTATGCTCTCCCTAATTGTAAACATTTATACTTGTATATATCATACCATAAAAGACAGAATCCATCGCCTCAGATTCTGCCTTTTCTATGAATTATTTCTTTGTATTCATAACATAGGAGCCATTTGCTGTCGCCACGACCTTTCCGCTGCTCTTTGCTTTGGCAACTGCTCTTGTCTGTGCCATCCGGCTTCCATCATGATCGCAAATCCCCTCAACCACAAGACAATCTCCCTGCTTTACACTACCGACGAAATTAACCGCCATTTGTATTGTGGGTGTAAAAACAGCCTCACTGCTTATATAGGCAATGCATCCCATTGTGATATCCAATGCTGTTGCAATCATTCCCCCATGCAGACTCCCCGCCGGATTCATTTGCCACGTACAAACCGGAAACTCCAAAATAACAGTTTTATCCTCATAATCAGCAGATACCAGCTTCATATCCATCATGGCATTGATTGTGCCTTCATCCTTCAGTCTCTGTGTTAAAAAATACTGCAGCCGTTCTTCAAACAACCGTTGCTTCATATAACCACTTCCTCATCTGCTATTATACTCCATAACGGTCAAAACGCACACAATTTGCATATCACATCATTTCCGTTTATAGCTGATGATCCGTAAGTGATAATCATGAACACCAAATATTTCATAGGCAGTATAAGTAAATTCTCTCGCTTCTCCAGGCTGTAAAAACTCCCTGCTGCACAAATACCATTTCATTTTTTTAATTACATAATGGACATCATCGTACAGCTCTATTTCCGCTTTGATATAATGGACAGGATATGGGAGATGATTCACCACTTCACCATGGAGAATCGCAAACCTTCCGCTGAAATCAAACGTTAGATTTCTCAGCAGAAGTTCCTCCTGTGTATCCTCCTTTAATTCCTCCTTCTGTTCCTCCTGTTCCGGCTGCTCTGCTTTCTCTTTTTCATCAGTCTTACTTTTTACTGCGTATTTCCGATTAAAATCCGGATATTCCTGCTCCTCAATTTCCTTTGGAGGCTTTACACCGTGTAATAGCTCCTGTACCTCTCTGCGTACCTCTTCCAGCAGCTCTGGATCTACATCCGATCTGGGCTCAATATCACCCGCCGCATGATCCTGAGGAGTATCAGTTATTGCGTTAGCCTTCGCTTCTTCAACTGCTTCCTTTCCACAATCCGGATGCTGTTCATTCTCAAGAGGCTTTATGAGTTCAGCCTCTGCTTCCTGAGAAATTTGCTGAGGCACATCGCTATCATCACATACAGTGGTGGGTGCATCCTGTGGCTGTATACTATTAACAATGGGCTCTAAAGCATCTATTTTTAAAATATGCAGTTGTAATTCAGAAAATGGTATATTCTTTTCAAATTTTGATGCGTCTGAATTATACAGACCTTCTATATCCTTCGGACAATCCGTTGGATAAACAACTACTTGGGGAACCCGATGCTCTGGTGTATCATATTTGGGATACTGTGTGGAATCAAAAGGTTCCTCAGTACCCTCGCCGCCCTGTACAGCTTCCTTTATTTCTATTTCTTTTGTTTTTGTTTCTTTTGTTTCTATTTCTGTTTCTTTTCTCTCTGTTTCCTTTGCTTCTGCTTCCTTTGTTTCTTTTGTCTCTGTATTCTTCGTTACTGCTTCCATCTCCCCCGTTTCCAGTTTTGGTGTAATAACAGGTACTTCTTCTGTCACTGCTTCCTCTTGCTGCAGGATTTCAGGAGCCGTCTGTATTACCTTATCCTCCACTCCCTCCATCATTACAGCCTGAGTCTCAGATTGTATTTCCTCATCATCCAAAGTTACAGCAGCTTCTTCCAGCCTTGCCGATGCAACACGCTGTTCATGGAGCAATTCCTCCTCCAACAGACTATCAAGCACATCCTCACTTTTTTCAGAAGCAGCTCTCGCAGTCTCCTCAACGACTGTACAGGCAGTACCCTGCTCCGGCTTTGAATTGGCTGGTTCTACATTCTCCTCTGCGACAATCTCGTTACGCTTTCCCAATGCTTCCCGTATTTCTTTCAGCTGATACGCAGGAATTTCTTCTTTTTTCTGTGTTCCGGCTTCTATTTCCGCAAGGATTTTCTGTTCCAGCTTGTTGACCTGAATATCCAGCGTTTCCCCATGATCCGGCAGAGCCTGCTTTGTTTGAGGTATTTCCTGAAGTTCTTCCTCCTCCTGCCTTGCTTGTTCTGTAATCTTCTCTGCCGTTTTTTTCTTTCGATCACGCCGTAAGGCTGTTATCTGTACATACAGTGATGCCAGGACACAAATACCCGTGATGATTCCATAGGTCAGCTTTCCATAGGTACTTTGCAGAAATTCATATACATTTCCCATATACTGCATATGAAAGAGATATGTCCCGATAAGATCCTCATGTGTTGTCTCATAGGTATCATAATAGCTGCTATCCGGCGCCTGCGTAATATAATATGTTGTTTGGTTTCGGACTTCACTTTTCACAAACATATGTGTCAGGATAACAGACTCTCCAAAGCGGTCTGCCTGAAAGCTGATGAGCGTATTATTTTTTGGCTGCTCTAGCTCAGAAAAGGTTTTAACAAACATCAGCGATCCCTGCTCAATCGCCTTTTCTTTATTTTTATCCGTTACCTGAATCATTTTGATATGCATAATTTGCTCCCCCTGCTGCGGGGCATAGAGCAACAGGGAAACAATCAATACGATGATTAGAAAAAAGCCTTCCAGTATCCATGTCAGTAGTTGTTTCATATAGCATCCTCTCCTGCTTATTCTCTTGTACTGTTCATAGCTTATTCTATCATAGATTCCGGTATATAAAACAATCAAAACCCGCTTATTTATAAGGTTTTTTTAATTTATTTATGTAAATCTCAACGTATATATAAACTAGTTTATTTATGTTTTGTTTTATAAAATCCAGAACACAAAAAGCCTTCGACAACGTCGAAAGGCATGGTGAAACTATCGTTTAAAAATTATATGATTCTGCATTCATAAGCTCAAATATTTCCTCATCCTGAAAGACTGCACAGGGAGCATAAGCAGCTTGCAGTACATCCGTGATCCCCAGCAAATCAATTCCACAGATGTCTGTTCGATCGTGTTCTGTGAGCTGTTCTGAAACCGGTATGTACATATAATCAATTCCGCAATAATAACTGGATGCTGTAAATCCGCCCAGAGCTCTTAGCTGCTGTCCTCCCACAATCAGCATACTGCTGTGCTTGCGAAAGCCTTTGTGGTACAGAAAGTGAACAATCCCTTCCATCGCATCAAAGGTGTTCATATGCTGTGATGTTACTGCCATATAGACCGCAGCCTGTGGAAACTGATGACAGATTCTGTTTATAACAGGCTCGCATACAGAGGTTTCACTGAGAATCATCATGTTATCTGTTTCAGGTATATATGCTTTCAGCTTTCTTGTGATTCCTCTGCCTGTATATACCCGTTTCTGTGTTTCCGGCATCGTACTCACCCATCCCTTCCCTTTTCTTTCATCAGCTTAGGAAAATAGCCGCTTACCCGCACATGGTCAAAGAAAATCACAAACGCCTGCTCATCCCGATCATATACGCGCTTTTTCAGGTCACTGTACTGTCCTTTTGTAATTGCCACCATCATAATCTCTTTCTTGCGTCCACTATACACTCCGCTGCCATCCCATGCCGTAACACCGCGTCCGACCTCTGAAAGCAGCTGCAGCTTCAAGCTTTTGTCCTCTGTAATAATCAATGCTGCAGACTCTGCATTATCCTCATGAATACGGTCTACGATAAAGGAAAGGATACAGCTGTGTACAATCGAGTACAAAGCTACCTGACTGTCATAGATAATAAAGCAAATCATATAAACAACCGTATTTACGATTAAATAGATACCTCCAACACTTCCCTTCCCCGTTTTTGTGAGATACAAGCCAATGATATCAATGCCCCCGCCACTGCCTCGTCCCTTAAAAAAAAGCTTTGTTCCGTAAGCACACAGGATGGAGCCTGTTAACAGGGATATAAATACATCCTCAACCAGAGGTGTCGATGGGACAGGGATTACAGAGAGGAATACGGATTGAAACAATATAACAATGGCAGTATGCAGTGCAAAATCCTTAGCCAGCATTTGTACTGCAAGCAAAATCATAAAACTATTCAAAAATAAATTCAGGATTCCGGCAATGTCAAAGGGGATCCGCCAAGGCAGCAGGTATACAAGCAGATCCCGCAGCAGCTGTGCTATTCCCAGAAAGCCGGCGCTGTATATATGCAGCGGTACCAGAAACAGGTTCATAGAAAGTGAAAATATCAAAGCGCCGAGAACGCAATACATCCACAACCGGCAGGATTTCATAGGATATGACGGTTCACCCGTTCCGTAATACCGACGGTGATTTCCCCTGCTGTTCCCTGTATGATTTTCCCAAGCAGATAGCTGCTGACTGCATCTCTGTCCGCCTGTCCGCATAAGACAGCGTATTCTCCCGTATGAAGCCCTTGAATATTTGTCACATCCACCATAAGCATATCCATACATACCTTGCCAACCAAAGGGGCACGCTTACCATGCAGCAGGACATAGCTTTGTGGGGATTGTGCGATACAGCGCCGGTAGCCATCCGCAAAGCCTGCCGCCAGCACCGCTATCCGTGTTGGCTTTTCCGCTATAAAGTCATGACCGTATCCGACACCCTCTCCAGCTTTTATTTCTCGCAGTAATACGACTCTGGCTTTCCATAGCAAGGCCTCTTTTAGGGGAATCAGCTCCTGCTCCTGCGCTGATGCCAGACCAAACATATACGCACCGACGCGTACCATATCCATATGCAGCTGTGGATGATGAACGGCAGCCTTACTGTTGCATATATGGCAGATGCCAGGATCGACTCCCAGTTTGCGAAGGGCAGCTATACAATTTTTAAAGCGTTGATATTGCAGCTGGGTAAAGGCCTGCTCCTGTTCCTGAACACTGCCGGCAAATACAAGATGCGAATAGATTCCCGTTATATGGATATTCGGCAAAGCATATAAAGGAAGCAGCTCTTCTATACATTCACTATTATTTTCACAGCAGGAAATACCCAGGCGGTGAAAGCCGGTATCCAGCTTCAGGTGTACTGCAACCTGCAGCCTCTGCTGTACACAGACGGCAGAAATATGCTGTAGAAATGCTGTTGAAACAGCGCTGAGCGTAATAGCATATGCGGCGGCCTGTTTGATTTCCTCATCGGTAACATAGCCAAACACCAGAATCGGCTTCTCTCTGCTGACAGCTCTTACCCGGATGGCCTCCTGCATGGTGGCTGTTGCATACCAGTCACATAAATCATCGATCGCATGAACACACGGCTCTATCCCGTGGCCATACGCGTTGCCCTTAACGACAGCCATGAATTTTGTCTTTGGCGACAGATTTTGCTTCAGATGTATCACATTTTCACGAATATATGCAGTATGAATCTCTACATAGGTACGGCTGTTTTCCATCATGATTCTACACGGCTTTGCCGCACTCCTCAATAATAGCCTCCTCATACGCCTTCTGCAGCTGCTTGAGAATTGGCCCCGGTGCTCCATCACCAATCCTTTGCTCATCCACCCTCACAATAGCACAGCATTCGGTATTTGTATCTGCTACGATGACCTCATCCGCCGCATAAAGCTCCTCCAGTGTGAAGCAGCGTTCCTGAAACGGAATCTTTTCCCGCTCACTCAGCACCTCCAAAATCTTCTTTGTGGTACTAGGCAGAATATCTGTTGTTTCCGGATGTGTTATGATACAGCCATCCTTTACAATCAGTATAGAGCCTGATTTTTCCTCTGTCACAATGCCGTCCTTTACAAGAATTGCCTTGCCAGCACCCCGTTTCTTCGCTTCATAACGCGCCATGCAGTTTGGAATCAGGTTCAGCGTTTTCACATGACAGTATTTCCAGCGGATATCCTCCACCGTGACAGCAGTTGCTCCTGCCTGCAGCTTTTCCACATTCCGCTTGGAATGAACCACAAAGCCGGATATAACAGGCATCTGGTTTTCCAGCTCAGGAAATAAATGATTCCGGACTCCCTCATCCCCTCTTGTCAGTTGCATATATACATAACCGCTAATCAGCTGATTTTCCTCTACCAGCTGTTGGAAAAAGCGGCAGAATTCCTCCCTAGAATAATGCAGATTAAACTGCAGGATTTCTGCCCCCTGAAACAGTCGGTCAAGATGGCGGCTCAAGCCAAACAGCTTCCCGTTGTATACACGGACAACCTCATACAGGCCGTCTCCAAACACATAGCCACGATCCTGCAGAGAAATATGGATATCCTCCTCCCTGACGATTGCACCCTTCCATAAATATAGATCCCCTACACCTTTTTTTTCTATTTCCATTCTTATACCCTTCTTTCTATTCCTCACATGCGGAATACCTGATTTTAGAGCTCAGCACACCATACGTATCCTGAAATATCTTTTCCATATGCTCCTTCAGCTGATCGAAATCCATAAAGCTGCGCGATGTGACTGCTTCCAGGAAAATCGGAAGATTGATTCCATAAAAGCATTCCAGCTTTCTGTCCTTATACAGACTGCCAATCGCCCTTGCACTGACATTGCAGGGGGAGCCTCCTAACAAATCTGTCAGTACGATGACGCCATCTCCCTCATCCGTCTGTTCGATTGCCCTGCGTATCTTTATTTCAAATTGCTCTATGCTGTCGCCGTGGAATAATCCAAGCTGTGCTACGTTCCCTATATTTCCAACAATCAGCCTTCCACTGTCGACAAATGCCTCTGCCAAAGACCCATGTGTAGCAACCACTAACCCTATCATACTGCTCCCCCTTCTAGGCGGCGTCTTTAATTTCGACCCGCTTATCATCCGGTACGACTCGAATATAGACGTCCATGCCTTTGCTCTGCATAGCTTTGATACTATTCATTTCTTCTTCATTTACTGCAATATTCCGATATAGCTTTCGACGGTCAGCCCTGGCTCCAATCCCGCCGATTCCCACTTCCTGTATAGGAACTCCTGCATCATGCAGATCCATGAATACCATCGGTGTCTTGGCCAGTAAGAAGATTCGTTCATCCTCTCTGCCCTCCTCCTTCAAATATGAAATCGCGCTGCTTACGGAGAGAACCTCAAGCTCCAGATTGCTTGGCATTGCGGATTTCATAATCATTTTCATAAAGGAATCCCTGGCAGCCTTATCATCAACGATAATTACCTTACTGGCTCTGGTATGTAAGACCCAGGCAGTCATCACCTGACCATGTACGAGACGGTCATCAACGCGCGCATAAACAATATGTTTCATACTATTCTACCTTTCCCTTCTGCAACCGTGCAAGGAACACCTCTGCGCGATGCTGTAATTCTTCGAAGTTTCCTTCCGCTATAACTTGCTTATCCATCAAGCGGCCGCTGATGCCGTAGCCTGTACAGCCAACATCCGCAAATTCTGTTATGTTATCCTCATGAATACCCGCTGTGGCAATAAATTTCACATGCGGCATCGGCCCCATAAGATCCTTGATATACGCAGCCTTCATTCTGGCAGCCGGAAACAGCTTTACATAATCTGCACCATAATCATGTGCATACAGCACCTCCGTGGGACTGAGTGCCCCGGGAATAGATACCATACCCAGCTCCTTAGTTTTGCGAATAACCTTCTCATTTACATTCGGTGAAATGATATAGGCGGCCTGTGCCTGATGAGCCAGCTCAACCTGCTGTTCATTAACCACAGTGCCTGCTCCGATTGCCATCCTTCCGCAGAAATGCTCATTCAACATCCGAATGGAATCCAGCGTATCCGTATAATCGTCACTTCGCTGATCGAAGGTGACCTCGGCTAGGCGAATCCCTCCCTTATATAATGCTTCCATTGTTTTGAGGAGGGTGTCATTGTAGACACCCCTGCATATCACAATAATTTTGTGCTCCTCTATCATAGCTTTGATTGTATCCATATCCGTTTTCTCCTTATCGTACAGCCTAGAAAAATCCAATCAATACACCGATGACGGCGATTGCGATCAGAATCAGTATAATTTTTGAGGTTGAGAATTTCTTCTGTAGCAGGAAGTAGGAAAGAAAGACAAAGCCCACAGGCAGCAGTCCCTTAAAAATGGTATCAAAGATCGTTTCCTGAAGAACCATATCCGAGCTTCCCAAATGCAGAACCGTGGAGGATGTTACCGTAACGGTGGTAGCCGCAAGACCGCCTAGCGTGATTGCACCTACAGCAGTAGCCAGGGTCATAAACCGTTCCAGCTTCCCGCTTGCGAACAAGCCGTTGACAGCCTCCTTTCCTTTTTTATAGGAGGTTTGAAACATCCAATAGCAGGGTACCATGACATACAGCACCGTGACAATCATATAGAAAATCGGGCCAAAGAAATTACCATCCATTCCCATACCGATAGCAATGGAGGCAACGATCGGGATAGCAGTTCCCTGCCGCAGGGCGTCAAACACCCCTGCAAGCGGCCCCATCAGCCCGGTTTTTATCGCACTGATATCCTCCCCCTCGATCGGCAATCCGTTGGCACGTTCCTCTTCCAGTGAGCATACCAGTCCCATAATAATAGAACCGCCGTAATATCCTGCTGTATTAAAGAATTCCATGTGTCGCTGACAGGCATTCACAAATTCCTCTTTATCATCCCCATACAGCCGCTTCAATACCGGCCCGAGGCATCCAAGGACGCCGGGAGCCTGCAACCGCTCATAGCTCAGGGTTGCTTCCCCAAGCAGATGCCAGAGAAGAAAGCATTTATTCAGATCCGTTTTGGTTAGCTTTTTTTCCGCCAGAGCCTGGTTATCTGTTATCTGATGTTCCATCGTCTACACCTCTTCCTTTACTTTATGAAATTTCAAATCTGCATACAGGGACGCAATAATGAAGGCGACCACTGCAATGACGATCATCGGTACATTGCCATAAATGGATAATACAAAGCCAAGCATGAACAGCTGGATAATATTGGGACGGTTTGATAAAAGCCGCAAAATAATCGCAATTCCCATCGCCGGCAGAATTTGTCCGATAACGGTTAGAATCTGCATTGGTGTTCCTTTTAAAGCATCCAGTACCTGTGTTGCCACATCAGTTCCGAAATACAGGATACCAAATACCGGAACCGCCGAAATACAGAAGGTGGCAATCTGTGCCAGTACAAACTGAACGAAATATATTTTCTTCATATCCCCCTGTGCAGCTGCTTTATCCACCATATGTACAAATACGGAATTAATCGTACTGCGCAGATTCCAGACGATTGTTCCAACGAGTCCAAAGGAAACCGCAATCGTGACAGCCACCTCCGGTGTTGCGCCTGTGGCGATGGCCAGCGATGTTCCAACAACTCCCGCTATTCCAGGATCACTTGGGATTGCCCCTCCGACATTCAGAAAGCCCAGTACAACAGTGTTGATCGTCGCACCGATAATGAGTCCGTTTTGCGGATCCCCCAGAATCAAACCGACAATCGTGCCCGATACCAGTGGCTGACGTATGGATACGTGTACGATTCCTGTGAGCCAGGGTGGTGAGCATAACGTCATATAATACAAAATCCCGATGAGTGCTGCCTGTAAAAAGTTAATTTCCATGTTTTTTCTCCTCTCAGATTTGTGAAACTAAGTAGCTACTGTCTGTTTACACCTCTACTATAAACGCTCGGAAAATGTACGTCAAATTATGATAAATCACGTTTTTTTCTACATTCGTGTCATCATAAATGGCATAACTGCAAGCAGATATTTCCATTTTTTTCTAATTCTACCGTTTTCATCCTATGTGTGCTTTTTTTCTCAGCAATTTCATATCCGTGTTATAATAAGTGTGCAAAGTTAGAATAAGCGTGTATTCTGTATCCTCATTTTTCAGCACCAAAAAGTATGAAAAATAAATAAAGGCAGATATTTCTGCCAGCACCTTTACAGGATATACAGCTATGGAATGGAGGATTTATGAAAAAGGCACCGCGTACAAAGGATATTCAAAATCTCATTGCCAGCTATACCGCAAACGGGATTACCGCACACACCTATGATTTCAGTGGCTGCAATGCCCACGACATCGCCCTGATTCTGAAAATAGACCGCACAAATGTATCCCGTGTTCTCAATCAGCTGCATCGTGAAAACCGCCTCATTAAACTGCAGGGACGTCCCACCCTGTATCTGGATGCCGGGGTGATCCATTCCTTTTCTACAGAGCCGGTTCCGTATACGCTGCCGGTAGGGAGAGGAATTCATGAATATCTGAATCAGGATAAGCCTTTGCGGATACAGACAGAAAATAAAAACCGTAAAAAGCTGACCTACACAGGAATTCAAGCCAATGAATCACTCTATCCGCTCTATCAGGAGCTATTGGGAATTCTCCTGTATCCACAGACCTTTCAAAGCATTTCCCTGCATGCGGCCTATGGTGAGGGAAAGCATCATTTTCTGAGATTCTTTATAGAAAAGGCAAAGGAGCTTCAGCTGCTGGGAAACTATACGCAGGTGTTGGAATATATGGTAACGGATGAGCTTCCGGATAACGAACAGGAGCTCCTTCATGAGGTACATTCGGATAACACCACCATCTTTCTTATAGATGTCCAATGCAGTAACAGGCACAGGCTTTTTCAGCTGCATCAAAAATTGCAGCAGCGTCATGCGGGATTGCACAGCAGCTGGATACTCTGTTACCTGTTTTCTGATCAGGACAGTATAAAAGACCCTATCCTGCAGCGGTTTATAGAATATCCGCTGCAATTTCCAAGCTATGAGCATCGTACGCTGAAAGAGCGCCTGGAGCTTATTTTCTCAGAAATTCAGAAGCAGTCCGATATTCTCAACGAAACCATCTGTCTGAATAAAAATGTAGTTACCTGTATCGCTCTGGCAGACAGCGCCTATACAACACAGGCCTTGCTGCGAGAGCTGCGCCGTTCCATCATCCGTGCTCATTACAGCTTTGTACAGCGAAGAGCCAATATCATTGATATCACCTTTGAGCATCTTTCTGACGGTATGTTAAACAGCATACAGGATGTTTCCTCCCGTTTTTCCGAGCTGCACAGCATTCTGGATATGTTTGACGGTGATGTATTATATTTTATTGCGCAGACCACCTGCAGATTTTTCAATACCCTGCATACCGCAACACTGAACGAACAGCATTTAATAGATAACCACGATAATGAGCAGATCATATCTATCTGCAATGCCATGCTGAAGAAAACGGAAAAGATTGAAATCAACACCATTCGCTCGATTTTTGTAAAGGAGCTTTATGATCTAATGTTCCCCCTGTTATCAGCCACGCCCCTGAAGCAGAAGGAAACCATGATCTTTGTTTTATTTGAATATTTGCAAAAGCTCATTACTGAGCTGAAAAACAACACCTATCACTGCAGCTTTGCACAATCTCGCGGACTAGGCACAAAACGTACGGATGCGATTTGTGATAATATTGCACAGATTATTGAATCGAAATTACAGGTTACCCTTCCAAAGGCAGAGCGCACCCTGATCAGCACCTATCTGCAGCTAGCTATGCAGAAGCTGGAAGCAAAGACGCCGATGCTGTTTCTCTGTCATGGAGAGGATATAGCCGCAAATTATGAAAAATATATACGCTCCGCCAATCTATATGAAAACTGTCGTTCGATAGATTATTCAGAAGCATGGAGAAAAAAGGAATTCCGTTTTTTTCTGGATTACGTATGCGATATCATCCAGCAAATCGACAATCATGAGACTCTGTTTATTTTCAGTGATATAGCACCGCTGACAGAAATCGGTGAACAGATCAGCAGCCGTCTCCATATCGACGTGCAAAGCTTTGCCCCTATATCCCTGCCATTGATTCTCAATACGATTTCAGCTATGAATCACGGACAGCAGATGGAATACAGCCTTACACAAACGCCCAGCCTTCCCGCTGCCTCTCTCAGTGAAAATTCCCGCAGTCTGATTGATCGGATATCCCAACAGATTTTACAGCAATCCCTGGTATTCCTTGATGCAAACAAGGCCTCCTCCTCACTTATGGTCGTATTATTAAACATTCTGAAGCGCCTGAAGCTCAATTACAGTGATGAAATTACGATACACTTTATCATTCATGGCGCATTTGTCATTGAACGGGCTGTGCGCAGCGATCCTCTGCCAAATAAAAAAACACGGGAAATTATCAATTCCCATGCAGATATATACAACACGATCAGTGAGGAGCTCGATGCGTTAAACAACATTTTCAATATCACGATTTCCAAGGCAGAAATTGCGACCATCACACAGATTTTTCTGGAATATATGTAAAACGCATTTTCTTCTACATACAAAAAAGTGGACAGTCACACACACGGTGTTGTTATCCACTTTTTATTTATATCCTTTAAGCCAGCTCTTTCTTTAGCTTTTCGATTCCCTTGGCAATACGCTTCAGCGTTTCCTCTTTTCCAAGAATGTGCGCAATCTCAATAGCACCGCCAGGTGTGAACTGCTTTCCTGTAATTGCCGTACGAACCGGCCACAGAATTTGTCCGTTTTTCATTTCCATCTGCTTAGGCAGAGCCAGCAGAAGCTCATGCAGGGTTTCCTCACTTGACCAGTCATTCAGCTCTGTTAAGGCTTCCTGTGCTGCCTGTAATGCCTTTAATGCGATTTCATAGGTTGTCTTCATTTTCTTATGAATGTACATTGCATTATCATATTCCGGCAGCTCATCAATGAAATCCAGGCTTTCTGGAATGGAGGTCAGAATATCGCATCGAGGCTGCAAAATACGGGCAACCGCCATCATATCCACCGCTCTGTGTACAGACTGTTCGATATAAGGCTTTGCCAGCTCACAGAACTGCTCTGTGCTCATGGCACGCAGATACATCCCATTCATCCATGTCAGCTTGTCAATATCAAAAATTGCCGGGGATTTGGAAATCCGTTTGATATCAAACACCCTGATCAATTCCTCCAGCGTGTAGATTTCCTGCTCAGTTTCCGGAGACCAGCCAAGCAAAGCGAGGAAGTTAACAAGGGCATCAGGAAGGTATCCCATTGCTTGGTATTGCTCCACTGAAG
>ENA-OWPN01001294-OWPN01001294.1-human-gut-metagenome-genome-assembly--contig:-NODE-1294-length-24095-cov-2.587230_pt1 | contig 24095 bp, 19 predicted proteins | sample MGYA00248266_ERZ651850 | MGnify/ENA primary metagenome ERZ651850 (study PRJEB26924, sample SAMEA4378296) | human gut metagenome | biome: human gut; feature: human-associated habitat; material: faeces... | reverse complement strand
ATTTTTTCTGTGCAGTAATGTGGTGCATCCATGTTTTCTGAGCAAATATTAAATTGAAATAAATTCATATATTTTAATTTATCATTATTATATTTATTCCAAAGTTCAGAGGTATTATTTCTCCATCTCCCCGCGTAGGTTATATCTAATATGTTTTTTAAATCATCTGCTATTTTTGATCTTAATCCGAAGCCATCATGAGAATTGATGCAAATACATTTTTGGGCACATATTGATTTGGCAGAATTTACACTATGAATAATATTTTTTATATCATTGTAAGTTGATTCTACCGGGAAAAAATTTCCTTGGAATATCCACAGTGGAAATCTTAAATATTTGTTATTGCTGATATCTGCAAATCCTAGGGATAGATCTACATCAGGTATTAAATAATCAGAGTATGATTTTATCATCCAGTCTATACGTTTTTTAAAATAATAATCATTAACTTTTGTTTGACCATGCTCTACATAGGGCGTTAGATTTTCACCAAAATAAAAAAACTTTTTCCCATGAAACTTTTTGCAATTTGCTTTGATTGCTTTGGCATCATCATTGAAAACACTATAAAATCGTATATCAAAATTTGCGTAGTTTTTAACTTTTAATTTTATGAACCTCAAAAGCCATTCATTTTCATAATCATTACAACTCCACCAGCCGGCATATGAAACTCTTTCACTAGTGTTTATTATATTAACAGGCAGTGGGAGTATTTTATATCTATATGTCCTATAGGAGTCCATTAAATTTTCCAAGCTTAGTATATACGTCAGTTTTATAAGTTTGTCTTTCATAATATATCTCCAATGTTTATAATTTGGTTAAACTTTATTTTGAGTTATCGTCTTTGATGTACATTTTCCCGAGATCAGTGGTCAGCATGTCGCGTGTAAATTTATACTGTGGTGAAGCAAGGCTGTTGGTTTTATCAAAATGATTTGATTGTATATTAAAGATACTGCACATTAATTCGTAAGCTAGATCGTTAGTGAAATATTTCTGTTGGTGGTCTGATAAAGTCTGATAAATTTCTTTATTTTTGCTAATGTATTCGTTTGAAAAATAGGCGAACATGGGAATACGTACTGTGCCGAAGCCGTCAAAATTAGGAGAACGCCTTTTATCTGGCAGAGTACCGTGATCGGAAAAATACAGCATAGCCTGTAGATTAAGTTTTGTGGAAGCGTATTCGTAGATTTTTTCTAAAATGGAGTCAGTATAAGCTATAGAATTTAAATAATTTAAAAGTAGATCATATTTACCAGGTGTGCCCCATTTTGTAAAAGCCGCCGGATAACGATTAATAAAATTGAAATGATTGCCCTTAAGATGAAGGATAACAAAATTATTTTTTTGTGGATCGACTTCATCAAGATATTCTAAAAGCGCTTCGTCATATTGTACCTGATTCAGATTTTGTTTGGTCCATTTTGCAGTGCCGGATGTATTAGCTATTAAGGTTACCGGAGTGTCGGCGCATCCTAAATGTCCCTGATTACTATACCAGTGAGTTGTGTATCCTGCTTTGTGAGCAATATCTATGATGGAGCAGGACGTATAGAACTGTTTATTATTATACTGGTTAAATTCTGTTAGGGCACGTTCAAGACAGGAAACGGTATGCGCTATACAGGAATAGCTATTGGGAAAGAAAAGAAAATTTTTGTTGTTTTTCTGTGCTTTGAGCCAGGGTGTTGTGTCATATTCGCAGTCTACAAAAGCGCTCATGTAATCCCGTGATTCAGATTCGCCAATAATCAGTAAAATAGTAGACGTTTTATCAAAGCCCGGTTTTTCAGGTATTACCTGCAAATCTTTTAATCTATCATTCATATTTTTAGTATATAATTTAGTTGTTTCAAAATATTCCTTAACATCCAAATATAATTCGATAATGCCTGTACGAACGAATACGCCTTTACCTTTTTTCCATAAATATATTGTGAGGAAAGTAATGACTGACAATAAGGTTATAAGCTGATAAACATTTATAGAAATATTTGTATTTGCTAAGGCGGTTATATTTAGATAAACAAAGAGCCCATAAAGTGAAGTTGGAATAACGAAAATAAATAAATTAGTTGCTACGGAAAAAGATTTGAAAAATTCTATTATTTCATTGTAGTGTGTTTCCTGTAGCATCATCATGCTGTTTTCATCGATGCACGATTTATAGAGAAAATAAAAAATCCATTGTGAAAGTGGGATCAGTAAAATTAGAAACTCTATTGTTGTTATTAAAGTCAGAAAAGCAATTGGGAAGATATTAAAATAGATTATAAGAAGTTTTAAGGCAGTAAGCCAGCCTATAATATACAAACCAAAAACAGTATCAAAATGAAAGCCAAAATCAGTGGAATTTTTGTGATAGGTAGCCCAATATAACAAAGGATAGGTTACTATCCAGGATATACCGACGGACATACTCGTAAGTAATAAATTATTAGTTAATTGAATTTGCGTTATTGCCGCAGGTAAAATAGCTAAAATTGCACAAGGGAGAAAACGCCTTAGTTGGAGAAATTCTGCTTTATGCCCTAAGCCATGAGATACCTTTACATAATATAAATATGAAATGAAATATAATAATGCTGTAAATAACAGATATTTAAACATATTAGCCTCCGCAAAATACTAATGATAACTTTATTATAAGGTTAATAGAGGGTGATGTAAAGCAAATGATGGCTGTATTATACTAGTATATATGGTATAATAAAACTATATATGCAGGGGGAGTTTGATGAATTGGACAAGGATATTATTATGGATAAACATATAAATGTCGTATTAGCTTCTGATGATAATTATGCACAGCATGTGGCAGTAGTAGCAACATCAATTTTAGACAATACAATGGTTGCATCTAAATTACATTTTTTTATTTTAAACGATAATATCAGTAAAAAGAAAATATCGCTTATAAAAAAAACAGTAGAAAAATTTGAAGCAAAAATAGAATTTATTGATATAGGTAACGATAAACTTAAAAATATTTATTTAAGCGGACATGTGAGTAGAGCGGCCTACTTCAGATTAATGATTGCGGATTTGGTTCCAGAGGATGTAAAAAAGGTTATTTATCTTGATGTAGATTTATTGGTTTGTGATGATATTATCAAGTTGTGGAAAGTTGATATCGGTAAATTTCCTTTAGGGGCAGTGCTTGACTATGGTATAATTACATCGTCAAGAATGCGAAAACATAAAGAAAAAGTGATAGGTCTGTCAGATAGTTATAAATATTTTAATTCAGGCGTTTTAATTATTAATGTTAAAGAATGGCGTTTGAATGATTATGGCAGTAAGGTTTTGGCTTTTGCGCAAAAAGAAAAATTGCTACATCATGATCAGGATGCGCTTAATAAAATTTTTATGAATAATTGGTATGAAATACCTTTAAGGTGGAATGTTATTCCGCCTGTATTTTATTTGTTTAGTAAGATATTATTGCATTCTGGGTTTAGAACTGAAGCAATACTTGCAAAGAAAATGCCAGCGGTTATCCACTATGCCGGTAGATATAAACCCTGGGAATTTCAAAAATATAATGGCTTTAATGATAAGTATTATGCATATTTAGCTATTACAGAGTTTGCAGAAGTGAAGATGCCGCAGCCAGGTGAAAATATGAAGGGAAAATCTATCTGCAGGCAGCTTCTAAGACTGAAAATAGCAGATTTATGGTTGAAAACTTTTTCTAAATAACAGGAGTGTTGATGATGAAGTCTGGGTATAATAATATTTTGATTGATGCCGTAATGCATTTAGGAGATTTAATACATGCAACTACTCTTATTCCATTGTTGAAAAAGGAATATCCAAACAGTAAAATATCTTATTTGGTTAAACCGGAGTTAGTTGAACTGTTTAAAAATGTAGATGGTGTTGAGCATGTGATAGCCTATAAATATAAAAGCAAAGGCGACTATTTTTCCGTTTTTAGAATGGCTAGGGAAATAAAAAAATATGATTTTGACCTTTCTATATCTTTGGACCCAAGACTAAGATTATCTGCCATGATGTGGCTGGCAGGTATACCGACCAGAGTAGGCTCAGAAAGTCTTTTTGGTTGGAAGGCTGGTGGCGAAAGATTCTTTTTTTCTGATTATTTTAGATTGAATGAATATGATGTAAAAAAACATTCTGCCGCAGAGAATTTTCAGTATTTAGTTAAATTATTTACTCATAATCCTAATCTTCCTTTTATAAAACCTGAATTTAATAGGCCATTAGCTCAAAATATTGATTATATAAGAAAAGAATTGAATAATATTCCGGTTAATTCTATAAAAGTTGCTATGTGCGTAAATACAAAAGATCCAGTACGCAATTGGCCAGTTGATAAATTTGCAGAATTGATTGATCAAATTGTGGAATTTTGTGATGCATATATCATTATTACAGGGATAAAAGAAGATAAAAATGTTGCTGAACAGGTGATGAATTTAGTTGAAAATAAAAAAAATGTGATAGATTTTTGTGGTAAGACAAATTTAGAGCAGCTGACAGCCTTTTTTTATTATGTGGATTTATTAGTACATTTTGACAACGGAATGGGGCACTTTGCAGCTGCAGCAGGTTGCCCTACAATTACTTTATTTAGTAATTCTGATCCGATACAATTTAAACCAATACAGGAGAATGCGATGATTGTTGGCGGAAATAGTGATTGTATAAAAGTGTGTGATAAAAATTTGCGTGAAACGTGCGGATTTAAATGCCTTCATGATATCTCGGTTGCCATGGTAATGCAGAAAGTGGATATAATGGTAAAACATGTTATAAAGAAAGTAGATGAAGGGATTATGAAAAAATGAATAGATTTGATTTTCCTAAGGTTGTTATTGGCGTTTGTACACATAACAGGTGTAATGATCTTAAGAGATTACTGCAATCTTTGATGCAATTAGAGTATCAGAATTTCAAAATTATTGTTGTAGACAACAATTCTATTGACAAAACAGCTGAAATTGTTGCTGGTTTTGAACAAGTAAAATATATTTTTGAAGGAAAACAAGGACTTGCCAATGCAAGAAATTGTTTATTAGAAAACTGTGATGACGATGCAGAATATTTAGGGATGCTGGATGACGATGAAACAGTTGACAAAGATTGGATATTGAGGATGCTGGAGTGTTTTCAGCTTGACGAACGTATTGCTGTTGTTGGAGGACCATACATACCTTACTTTGAAGTTGCACCTCCAGCCTGGATGCCGTATGATTTTCATGCTTTTAATGTAAATAAAAGTGGCATTGGTGTATTTAATGTAAGAATGGCAGCCGGTGGAAATGCTATGCTGCGCATGGATATTGTAAGAAAGAAGAAACTATTTTTTGACCTTTCGCTGGGGTATAATGGGAAAGTGCTTTTATCCGGCGAAGATAATGAGTTTTTTGTGAATATAATGGGCGGGCAATATCTATGTGGGTTTACAGAATATGCTTCGGTTAAGCACTATATTACAAAAGAACGAATGACATTCAAATGGTTTGTAAAAAGATATTTTTATGAAGGCGTTACACAGTATCACAGATTTGGCACGCTAGAATATTTAAGAAATTTTCTGCAATTGCCGTTGCGAATAGTGCGATTATTGTTAGCTTTATTTGCATTCAATAAGAAAAAAATTATAATGAGGTTTTTTAAAGTGGTTATGACATTTGGAACCGTCTTAGGACCTTTAATTTTGGCGTTAAGCTAAAGAGCGGAGAAGGAAGTATGCTGATTTATAGGGAAATATTAAAAATCTTACGGTTAGTTTGTTTGTTTCTTTTGCCGATTGGAATAATGCTACATGAAATGAATTTTACAAATGGTATTTTATATCTTGCGTTTTTTATTTGTGCATTAAATTTCAGAAGTGATAGAGAACGTTGGCAGAGGTTTGACTGTAAATTTTTGTTTTTAATAATCTGTTTTTGTTTCGGGTTGATTGCAAGCAATTATTATAGCATAGATACTTCTGTTAGCATGAAATGGGCAAGACGATATTGTTACTGGATATTACCCGGATTGGCAGTATATGGACTATGGATGAAAGATAAACTTGGCAGGCAGGTCTTTGTCAATGGCTTGGCAGTTGGCGGGATGATTTTATGTTTATACGCGGGCTATCAGGAGATTATTTTAGATATGAAGAGACCTGGAAGTCTGTCTACTGGACCAAATAGTTTTTCTGCTATTGTAGCGTTGGCGTTATCTTTTGTTTTGCTTAATAATAAAAATATTTTAGTTGGGTTAATAAGTTGGGGAGTATTTTTATGGGGCGTTGTTATAAGCCAGTCCAGAGGTTCTTTTCTTGCATTGACTTTTGTTTCTGTTATTTACTGTTTCAATGATTTAACCATGAAGGTAAAATTTACTTGGAAAAAGATAGTGGGAGTGATTTTAGTAACCGGAGTTTTGGTCAGCGGATTGTCTGCTATAAATAATGATAAAAATTTTGACTTTGGTATTTGGCAGAGGTTATCAAATACTAATAAAATGGGCGGTGACAATGAGCGAATATATTTATGGAGATCTTCTTTAGCTATGATCAAAGATTTCCCTATCCATGGAGTTGGTTTACGTCAATTTAACAGTGTTTATATTAATGGAAATTATATAAATCCGCAGGCGCGTGAACCGCGTTTAGATTCTCCCCATAATATTATTTTACATTATATGACGGAAATGGGAATGGTTGGGACCTTACCGCTAATTATTTTATTTGTTTATATCATTTATTGGTCTATACAAAATAGGCGAAATCCGATGGCGAAAGCTATGTTGTATGCAATGGTGGCATTGAGTATAAACAACATGGTAGATTATCAATTTATAGTGAAGCAATATTATCAGTTGTTTTGGGCCCTTTTAGGGGGCAGTATTGCAGACGTTTATTTAACAAAGGAGAAATTGACTCGTGACTGAAAAAGAAGAGTTGATCAGCATAATTGTGCCTGTATATAATGTTGAAGCTTATATTGAACAATGTCTTGATTCGTTGCTGAACCAGACATATCGGAATTTAGAAATTATTTTGATTGATGACGGTTCAACAGATAATAGCGGTAAAATTTGTGAGGCTTATGAAAAAAAAGATTACCGAATAAAATATTTTTATCAGACGAATATGGGCGTTGGAGCAGCAAGAAATAAGGGTATCGATTTTGCAGCTGGAAAATATATCGGCTTTGTAGATCCAGATGACTATTGTGATCTTGAAATGTTTCGGAAACTATATTCGCTTATAAAAAAATATAAGGTTACTATTGCTTGTTGCCTTCGAAATGATATGAATAATGATGATATAAATTTAGGTGGATATATTTTCCAAGAAAAAGAGCGTGTTTGTACAAAGGCGGAAGTTTTAAATCGTTATACTCAAACCATGGATTGGTCTGTTTGTAATAAATTGTATAGTAGAGAAGTTATAAGGAAAAATAGATTTCCTGAAATTAATTTTGGAGAAGATTTTTTTACTGTATTTAAATGGCTATATTCGGCAGATAAAATAGTGTATTTGCAAGAGGGACTATATTATTATCGTAGGAATAGGCCAGGGAGTGCGACATCTTCGAGAAATGATTTATTATGTAAAATAGAAGCTTCTTTATTACAGCTACATCAATTTAACTCAATGTTAATTGAAATAAATGACAGTAAACTAATAAAAAATTTCAATGTTCGCTATTTAAGAAGCTTATATGACTTACGTTGTAATATTGAAAATACAGAAGAAAGTGAAGAAAAAAGAATTTTACTTAACACAATAGATATTGAAATCAAGAAGCTTGATATATATAAAGAAACTTTAGGGCGTTCAAAAAGTTTTAAATTATTTTTATTTGGAAAATTTCAAAATAGGGTATAAATTATTGTTGCTTTGGGAAAGTGTCTTTAAAGATATGGAGAGAAAAATCAGAAAAATAAAATGGTAACATAATATAAAAAACATCTGTAGTATTTATCTGAAATATAATATTGAAGATGGTTCTTCAATAAGAGGCCGTCTTAAAAAATAATTTAATGAAAGTTATTGGAGTTTTTTTACATGTCTAAAAAAATGTTGTTCGGCGTCGATTATACTGACAACGAATGGATCAAGATAATTTTATATTTGTTCGTTGGCGGGACGGCGGCACTGGTAGAGTGGGCGTTTTTTTACGGCTTTAACCAGGGCTTGGGCATGGAGTATATGCTGGCGACAGCAGCGGCGTTTTGTCTGGCGACGCTGTATCATTATTTCCTGGGTAATATTTTGGTTTTTACCAGCGGGGCCAGGTATGAAAAGGGCAAAGAGCTGTCTTTAGTTTTTGCCGTCAGTATCATGGGGCTTGCTTTTAATCTGATTTTAATGTATATTTTTGTAGGAATGATGTCATGGCAGCCGATGTTTGCCAAAGTATTTGCCAGCTGCATTGTTGTCATCTGGAATTATTTAGCCAGGAAGAAATGGATTTTCTGATCGTATGTGTCTGGCTACTGATGTCATTTGGGATTATGTTATAATATGAAGTAAGACCAGTTTTGCTTGCTGGATTGACGAAATAGGAGATTATGATATGCCGAACCGTGTCGACATTGCAGCTTTTCAAAAGATAATGATCGTTTATAACCGTAATTCTGGGAAGCAGTTGTTTGCGAGTATGCTGGCCAGAGTCAACGAAGTTAAAAAAAGGCTGAAACAGGTTATTGATCCGAAAAGTTTGGAAATTGTTGAAATTAAATCCTTTGAGCAGGTTGAGGGTCTGGCTGACCGTATTTGCCAGGAAAAATATGATTGGGTAATTGTTGCCGGCGGTGATGGGACTTTGCGGGCGATAATTGATATTTTTGCAAAGCACGAACAGATGCCGTATGTCAGCGTGTTTCCAGCCGGTACAGTTAATTTGGTAGCCAAAGAGCTTTTAATGAGTAACGATCCGGCCAAATGGGTGAAGCGGATCAGCAAGGGCATTGTTTCACCGGTGCGGCTTGGTAAGGCTAACGGTCATATTTTTTTAACCGTGGCTGGTATCGGCTTTGATTCGCTGGTAGTAGATAACGTATCAGAACTGGAGAAGAAGTTACTGTCCAAGCTGGCTTATGTCTGGCAGGGTACAGAAATGATGCGCAAAGAGTTTGTGTATAATAACTGGCGGTATAAGTTTCAGGTACGTATAGACGATGAAGAAGAATGGTACGATGCTTCGTCGGTGATCGTAGGTAAAAGCCGTTACTACGCAGGCCGGTACAGCCTGTTCAACGGGGCATCATTATGCTCGCCGCGGTTATATGTCGCTATTTTTACCGGCGATACCCGGGCAGATTTTATGCGTTATGCGGCCGTCATCGCGATGGAAGCATTGCAGCTTGATAAAAGTATCATTATCAGGCAGGCCCAGAAAGTAGAGATCCGTTGTAATGTGGAAGATTTTGCAGCCGAGCTGGATGGTGACGCTATTACTTCGGCGCCGCTGCAGATAGAGCTGCATCCTGTTCCGATCAAGTTTTTGGCGTAAGCCGGCGGATGTGAAAATATGTATAGGCGCAGTATTATCCTGGTAATTCTTTTGCTGCTGTTTGCAGCCGAAGCGTTTTTTGCGCGTCAGTTTTATATCGAAATAGTGCCGTTTCCGGAAGATGAATGGTGGATGACGGTCGTTAATAATTGCCTGCGGGACCTGCTTTTGGCTGGTGTGGCGGGCTTATTGTATTTCAGGCGTAATCGGCTTGTCGATCGCACGAAGCGCTATTTCCCCGTAGTCGTGCTTGGAGTACTGTATTTGCTGATCGCCGGCTTTATGGTCAGTCAGCTGAGTCTTGATAAAGGTTTTTTGACGGTCCTGGCGATCCTTACAGGTTTAAATAATAATATTGTTTTGGTACTTCTGGCAGCGATGTGTTATCATAAATGGCCTTCTGCGATCATGAAGGCGGTTTATTTTGCTGTGTACTTTTTTACTGCGTTGACAATGATTTTTGACGCTTTCTATTTTTGGCAGACTTCGATGCACGTCGAAAGCGTTTTATTCAAGAACCTGAATATCTACGCTATGCAGGGTGTTTTATCAGGGATGACGACATTGCAGCTTGTCGGTATAAGTGGTGCCGTGCTAACGGTTTTATTATTGTTCCGGGTGACGAAGCCGCAAAAACGCAAACCGAACTTTGCCTGGTCGCTGCTGTGTGTAGCCGTATTTTTTCTGGGCCTGAATCTTTCCTATTGGTCGATGGTACAGGTCAATAAATATATTTTGACCGAATATGTTTGTGTCTGGGGCGATGAAACCAGTGAGATGATCCGCAGTGACTACCGGAATTTGCTGACGACGCCAGTCAATGTTAATTTTGTCAGTAAAATGCTGTTTGATACAGATAAGATCGCCAGACGTAAGCATATCGAGCAGCGGCCTCTGACCGCAAAAGATGAACGCGTGCTGAAAGAACTGGGGATTTTAAGAACGCAGAAGGCGCTGCAGCCGCTGGAAGCACAATATGATAAAATCGTATTATTGGTTTTAGAATCCGTACATCGTGATTATATCGGTTTCTACAATAAAAATATTCCCCGGGAAACGACGCCGTTTTTAGACAGTCTGCTTGCTAAATATCCGCGTCTGGACAATTATTATTCTTCGGCGATCCCGACGACGCAGGGGCTGAATGCCACTTTCCGCTCGCATCTGATTTTTGATGAAGATATCAATGGCGCCAATCAGGGGTCATTGTTCCGCTCCGTACAGGAAGCGGGCTGGCGCGGTATTTTTATGAATGCCTCCAGTCAGTATTACAGTAATGAAGTGCGTGAATATCCGCAGCAGTTTGGTATGAAGGAATATTATGCCAAAGAATATCTGCAGGATCTGGGCTATAGCGGCGCCAGTGGCTGGGGTTATCACAATGATGTGTTATATAAAGAAACGCTGCGGCTTTTAGAAGCAGGACGTAAGGATAAAATGCTGTTGGTAACTAAAACGCTGGATATGCATCAGCCGTATCCATATTATGGCATCAGCTGGGCAGATATGCCGGAAGCAGTACGCGATCACGAACTGGTGACGATTCGTGGTATGTATTGGGTCGATCAGACGCTGAAAAACTTTTTTGAGCAGGCCGAAGCTAAAGGCTTAATGGATGACCGAACGCTTTTTATCATTACGGCCGACCATAATCCTCATTCAGGCGGTGAATATACCAAGATCGTGACGAATGAGAATGACAGGAAAAGTATCGCTCCCATCCCGTTGATTTTTGTATCTAAAAATTTACAGCCTTTGAATAATTTAATGACCAAAGATTATGCCTCTCAGATCGATCTGGCTCCGACGTTATTGTATCTGGCAGGGCTCAAAGCACCTGACGATTTTATGGGCCGCAATTTACTGGAAGTGGTAGATACACCGTTTGCTTTAGGATATTTTGGCGGTAAAGCCTTTTATTATTCTGCTGATCTGGATTTTGAGGATCAGATGGATAATCCTGCGCCGGCGACAGCTTATGAAGAGGCGCTGACGAACTATATTATCCATGAATATTCCGAACGGCAGCTCAGAAATCAATAAAAACATTCAGTACAGAGCGAATGTATTTTGTATACATATGCATAAAGGCTGGAAATTTACATTGCAGCAATGCTATAATACCCTAAATCAGTTTTTTTGGAGGGGTTATTTATGATGGTAATTATTGGTGCAATTATTGTTATTGGTGTCATTTATCTGCTGCTTAAAAGACACGAATCAAGAATGGTGCTTATTGCTGCAGGCATTTTAATGGCTGCTATTGCAGGCAAGCCGATGGCTGCTCTGGATGCTTTTGCCAAGAGTATGACCAATGCCGGACTTATTACGTCGGTATGTTCCTGTATGGGTTTTGCTATGGTGATGAAATATACTGGCTGTGATAAGCATCTGGTCGTCGCTATTGGTAAAGTTTTGAAGAAAATGGGCTTCATGCTCATTCCTGGCGCTACTATCGCGACTTTTATCATTAATATCGCTATTCCCAGTGCTGCAGGCTGCAGTGCTGCCGTAGGCGTTATTTTTATCCCGATCCTGATGTCGGCGGGTATCCATCCGGCGATGGCGGCAGCAGCTGTCAAGTCTGGTACTTATGGCAGTATGCTTAATCCTGGTCTGGTGCATAACGGCGTTATTGCCAAGCTGTCCAATGTCGAGATCACGGAAGTTATCACGCATCATATGATGGCGGATATTGTTGGTGTGATTATCGCCGCTACTACTTTGACGATCCTGGCGATCTTCCTGAAAGAAAATAAAGGGTATCTGCCTGAAGGTGGCAGCGATGCGGTTGCTGAGGATTTAAAGATCAATCCGCTGTATGCGCTGATGCCGCTTTTGCCGGTCGTTATTTTGCTGGTTGGTTCTACCGGTATGGTTCCGTTTCTGAAAATGGGCGTGCCTCAGGCCATGCTGATCGGTGCATTGCTGAGCCTGGCGGTGACTCGCAGCAATCCTACTAAACTTACAAAATCTTTCTTTGATGGCATGGGCGATGCTTATGCCAATATCATCGGTATCATTATTTCTGTCGGCGTGTTTGTTTCCGGCATGCAGTCTTTAGGACTGGTCAAAGCATTGATCAACTGGATGCTTGAATCAACAGGTATCGTAAAGATCGCTGCAACCTTTGGCCCTTTCATTCTGGCCATGATCTCCGGTTCCGGTGATGCGGCAACTGTAGCGTTTAACGAAGCAGTTACTCCGCATGCGGCACAGTTTGGTCTGCAGGCTATCGATATGGGCTCCATGGCCGCTCTGGGCGGAACTTTGGGTCGTACGATGTCGCCGATTGCAGGCGCAACCATTATCTGCGCCGGTATCGCCGGTGTCGATCCCATGGAAGTCTGCAAACGTAATGCCCTGGGCATTACGCTGGCTCTGCTGGCAGGTATGGTTATTCTGCTGTTCTGATATAAAAGTTAGCGCCCGTGCCAGGCACGGGCGTTTTTCTATTTATTTACTTACAATAATTATTTTGCAAAAAATCTATGACCGGCAGCACTATGTTTGCCGGCTTTTTATGATATAATAAACGTCGGAGGGATAAAGTGAAAATTGAGACTTTTATGCAGGCATTAAAAGAATATCAAAGCCCTTTGGTTTTTAACCCCTGGCGCGATTATGATCCTGAATGTGATATAAGCAGCGAAGCGCCTGCTATTCGTGCGGCTAATTTGACCAGATATTTGCAGCTGCGTCAAAAGGCGCATTATTTATTTATTGCTGAAGGACTTGGCTATCAGGGCGGCCATTTTTCGGGAATGGCGATGACTTCCGAACGAATTTTATTGGGATTGCATCCTGATATCAGGCCGGAGGTAGTTTTAGGAGAATGGGATTATCGCAGGACCGGTAATCCTGCAAGTAAAATGCTTAAGGCTACGCAAAAACAAAGCGGTTTTAACGAGCCTACGGCGACGGTGATGTGGAATACTTTGGCCAGACATGAATTGTCTGCCTGTGATACTGTTTTATGGAATATTTTTCCTTTTCATCCGCATAAAAAAGATAATTTGCTGACCAATCGGACGCCTACTAATGACGAACTTGATGCAGGTATAGAATATGCAAAAATGCTGCTGGCGTTAATCCCGACTTTAAAAATAGTTGCTATTGGTCAAAAGTCAGCCGGGACGCTGCAGCGCTATGGCGTGGAATGCGTAGCATGCGTGCCGCATCCGTCCATGGGCGGCGCCAACCGTTTTAAAGCTGCTGTGGCACAGCTTTTTGCTAATGGGGAATGACGATGGAACAAGAGCTTGAAAATAAAATGACGCGGGACGAGACCCTGAAAGTAGCCTTAATGGTAGGCAAGATCCTGCTCAAGAGTGGTGCGGAAACGTATCGCGTAGAGGATACTATCAACCGCTTTTGTATTGCCAATGGCTATGAAGTCGATATTTTTGTGACCCCAACGGTAATAATTTTAGGTAACGAGCAGGTTGACAGCTTTAATTGTGTCAGCCGTATCCGTTATCGCAGCACCAATCTGGGGATGATCAGTGAAATGAATGATATGTCCTATAAATTTGAGCGCTGGCCGATGAGCTATCGGGGCACGATCGCCTGGCTCGAAGAAAAGCTGAAAGCGCCGGCCCCCTATGGCAAATGGAAGGTTTGTCTGGCTTCCGCCATAGCTTCGGCTTCGTTTTCTGCCATGCTGGGCGGCAACACCCATGATTTTATTGCCGCTTTTATGACTGGCGGCATTGCGATGCTGGTTTTAAAACAGATCGCCGGTTATCGCCCCAGTGCTTTTTGGGAGAATGCGCTGGCAGGTGTGGCCATTGGCGTAGTGGCGCTTATATGCTGCGCTGTCAGCGTGCAGTGCACTATGGAAAAGATCATAGTTGGTGCCTTGATGCCTTTTGTACCGGGCGTGGCTTTTACGAACGGTTTGCGTGACTATATGGCCGGCGATCTGCTTTCTGGTAACGCACGGATCGCCGAAGCGCTGCTTTTCGCTGCGTCGATCGCTATTGGGATCGCCTTTTCACTGCGGGCCTGGGTATTGTGGGGGTGGGACCTATGGAAATAATTACTTCCTTTGCCTTTGCTTTTATTGCGACCATGGCTTTCGCAGTATTGTTCCAGTCACCTAAAAAAATACTGCTGACTGACGGCTTGATCGGCGCAGTGGGCTGGGTCGTTTTTATCAGTCTGCGTGATCAGCTGGGTTACAGCTCTTTTTATGCCAACTTTTTGGGGACCGTGGCGCTGGCGCTTTTAAGCGAGCTTTCTGCCAGGATATTCAAGCAGCCTGCGACTGTTTTTGTTATACCGGGGATCATTCCGCTGGTGCCGGGCTTAGGCATTTATAAAGGTATGTTTGCCGTTATCAACAATGATTATAATGGCGGTATGTCGATTTTGCTGACGGCAATAACAGACTCGTGCGCCATAGCTGTTGGCGTGATGCTGGTCTCCAGCTTATTCAGGGTCTTGAAGATACGCAAAGACAGAAGCTTTTGGCTGAAACATCATAGCAAAAAAGTTTGTTGAGGCGATAGATGATGAGTGATAAAAAACAAACAGAGGAAAACTTTGACAGTTCTAAGATCAATGCCAAAGAACTGCAGAAATATGAGCAGGAGTACAGCGAACACGGCTTCAAAGACAAGCTGCGAAAATATGCCAAAATCATTGGCGTCGGCGCCGTTTATAAAGTGCTGCAGCTGTGGTATGTTTTGCAGAAGCCTGAGGTGCCGCTGCAGCAGAAAGCGCTTATTACAGGTGCGATCGGTTATTTGATCGCGCCGCTGGATTTTATTCCCGACTTGACGCCTGTGCTTGGCTACAGCGATGATTTTGTAGCTATTACATATGCCTTAATGCAGGTCCGGGGATATGTGGATGCAGAAGTCAAAGAGAAATCAAAGCATCTTATTGTAGATATTTTTGGCGCTGCTGCTGTCAGCGAATTAGATTAAAACTTGTTGCGGAGGGTTGATTTTGAATTTACCAGAGTTACTGCTTTTGGCCGTAGGGTTAGCAATGGATGCTTTTACAGTGTCTATCTGCGGTAGTTTGGCTTTAGCTCCGGCTTCGCGCTTCGGCGGAGCACTGCGTTTTGGGATCTGGTTTGGTTTTTTTCAGGCGCTGATGCCTGTGCTGGGGTTTTTCTGTGCGATAAGGTTCAGAGCTTATATCGAAGCCTATGATCACTGGATCGCTTTTGCACTGCTGGTCTATCTGGGGATCAAGATGCTGCGCGAGGCGGAGAATGCTGACAGCTGTGATTTGAAGCAGCACTATAATATCAGAGAAATGCTGACGTTGGCAGTAGCTACCAGTATCGATGCTTTGGCGGTCGGTGTGAGCTTTGCCTTTCTGGACGTGCAGATCTGGAGTGCGGCCGGGTTGATCGGCCTGGTAACTTTTATTTTTTCTATGGTAGGTGGTTTGGCCGGGTTCAGATTAGGTGAAAGGATCGGCAGCAGAGCTACGTTAGTAGGCGGCTGCGTACTTATTATTATCGGTACGAAGATCCTGCTGGAGCATACCGGCTGGCTGTAATTTATAATTTTGAAAGGTAGTGTTGACAATGGCAGAAGCAAACAAGGAAAGAATTTTTGATGAATTTGTGGAATTGGTTTCTGTTCCCTGTCATACTCTGAAAGAAAGGCAGATTTTTGAACTTTTGCAGCAGAAGCTGAAAGATCTGGGTTTTGTAACACAGGAAGATGACGCAGGTAAGGAATTAGGCGGCGAGTGCGGTAACTTATGGGGATGGTTGCCGGGCAACAAAGTCGGAGCGAAACGCGTGCTGCTGACGGCGCATATGGACTGTGTAGAACCGTGTTCAGGCATTAAGCCCATAAAAAAAGATGGTAAGATCCTGTCAGACGGAACCACTATTTTAGGCAGTGATGATAAATCCGGCGTAGTGGCTATATTGGAAGCCGTACGGATGCTGCAGGAGACAAAGGCTGAATACGGTGATATCCAGGTTTTGTTTACGATTGCAGAGGAAGGTGGAGTCAACGGTTCGCGCTGTATGGATAAAAGCCTGTTGCATGCCGATGTTGGTTATGCTCTGGACGGTGAAGGCCATCCGGGAGAAATAGTTACGGCAGCGCCGGGACAGGACCGGGTACATTTCAAGGTCCATGGTAAAACTGCCCATGGCGGACTTGCCCCTGAAAAAGGTATCAATGCGATCATGGTAGCGGCTAAAGCTTTAGCCGGAGTTGAAAAATATGCCCGGATCGATGAAGAAACGACCTGTAATATCGGCATTATTCATGGCGGGTTAGCCACTAATATTGTTCCCGATCTGGTCGAGATCCAAAGCGATGTCCGCAGCCGTAACCTTGCTAAATTGGCTGCGCAGCGTGATTATCTGGTCAATACCGTTACAGCGGGCGTTGTTGCCAATGGTGGAACGGTAGATGTGGAGATCATCCATAAATATCAGCCTTTTGACCTCAGTCATGATTCTGACGTTGTGAAGCTGGCGCTGGAATCCTGTCAAGAAAACGGTTTTACTCCGGATGTTACCGTAACAGGCGGCGGCAGTGATGCCAACTTTATCAACGCTTATGGCGTACCCTGCGTTATTTTGGGTACGGGCATGAGCGAAGTGCATACGGTAGATGAATTTATTTTAGAAGAAGATCTGTACAACAGTGTGCTTATGGTTTACGGAATTCTGCGGGCCGCTGCAAAATAAGAACAAAAATACCTGTTATCTAAACGCTGATCACGTTTAAATAACAGGTATTTTTTTATTCCAGCTGTACGCTGAGCTCGACACCAAAAACCTTGGCAAACCAGCGGATATGCTGTTTGATCTGATGCATTTCGATACTGGGTATACCCTCGGCATGTAAAGATAACACCGCATGTTTTTTTTCAAGGCGCGGCTGAATACCGCGAATCTGATTGGTTTGTGAATAGTCAAGGCTTTCTGCCAGAGCCAGCAGCAGCGCTAATTTATTAATGGCCTGCCAGTGGTTTTCGTCCAATAACTCCTTGTAGATCCGGTCACGAAAATAATTTTTGGAAATACCGTTATGCCAGCCGGCGATAACGGAGGTTATCAGCTGTTCACGATGCGAAAGACCAAAAATCTGGGCGTTTTGGATCATATAGGCACTGTGGCGGGCATGGCTGTAAAAGTTGATCGTAATACCGATATCATGCAGCAGTGATGCTGTTTTCAGTAATTTTCTATAATTTTTATCAAGCTTATGTAAATCCTTCCAGGCGTCGAACATAGTCAGAGCCAGCTCGGTGATGTGCTTGCTGTGCGTAGTGTCAGGCGTATATAATGTTAAAATGTTCTGCGTACTGCGGTCCAGAATATCCGGCGCGATCAAAGGCATATTTTCAGATTTGGAATAGTAATCGAAAAATAAACCTTCGCGCAGGCCGCAGCCAGAAACGATCAGCTGCTTACAGCCGGTGATTTCCAGCAAACAGTTGACGATACCGGCGCCGGCTAAAATAATATCGGCACGTTCACTGCTGAGACCGGCTATTTTACGGCGCTGTTCTAAATTTGTACCGCGCAGCTGGCTGAAAATATCATGAAAGGCCTGTGCGGAAAATTTGTAATTATGAATTTTTGAAGACGGGTATTTACTGCGCTTTTGCTGCATTTTGCCAAGAGTACGCGCTGTACCGCCGACACCGATCAGCGGCAGACGGTTTTGTTTGAGCCAGGGATGCTGCGCCAGGCGGCTGAGCAGGAAAAAGCTCATATCGCTGTAGACGTTGGGCGACATCGTGCCGCGGGTATTGAACATATCCGTGGTATTTACCGCGCCAAAAGGCATGGAAACAGATTCCACGATCTGCCTGTTTTTAAAAAGGATCAACTCTGTACTGCCGCCGCCCAAGTCAAAGATAATGCCGTCTTTAACAGGCAGAGTGTTGATGACGCCAAGATAACTGATATAGGCTTCGGTATTGCCTGTAATGATATGCAGGGTAATACCTGTTTCTGCCTCGACAAGGCGTGTCAGTTCGGGACCGTTAGGAGCCGAACGGATAGCGGCAGTTGCCACGGCAATAGTTTTATCGGCATTATAAAGCTTGCACATATAAGCAAAGCTTTTCATCGTTTCCAGAGTCGAGGCGAAGGCTTCCTCTGTCAAACGGCCGGTTTTATCAAGCTTCTGACTCAGACGCAGGGCTTCTTTCTGATTATAGACCATGTTGTAGGCGCCGCTTTTATAAATATGGCTGATTACCAGACGGGCCGAGTTGGAACCGATATCGATGATTGCGATACGCTGCATATTCTTCACTCCCAGTAAATAGAAAAACATTCCTCTATGAAAACTATATATTTTATATATTACTCACAGATAAAAAAAATCCTGCGTAATTTTATTGACTTTGTAAAATTTTACCCAAAGAATTGTAAAAAGTAACATTTATGCAAGGATTTAGAGGCCTGGCGTCGAATTTAATATAAAATAAAGGAGGTTTGTGTGTGAAAAAGAAAAGTTATACAACCTTTGCGGCTATCCATTTGGGATCAGAGATGATCAGCATGCAGATAGTTGAATACCGTAATATGAATAAAGTAAAAGTCATCGAACAATGCAACCACAGGGTCAAATTGGGCGAAGAAACTTTTAAGAATAAAATCATTCCTTTCAGCATGGTCAGCGAGATCTGCGAGCTGCTGCAGGGATACAAACGTCTGATGACCGAATATGGAGTGGAAGAATGCAGCGTACAGGCGACTACTGCCGTGCGCGAAGCCTTGAACCAGGTCTTTTTGCTGGACCAGATCTATATCAAAACCGGCTTGAAAGTAAAGGTAGTCGATATGCCCCAGGAAATTTATACCAAGTATACGGCGATTCGGCAGACCTTACGCAGTGAAGGCGTTACCGGCAAAGAGTACGGCATGCTGCTGATGGATATTTCCTCAGGCGGCCTGGGTATTACTTTTGTCGATGATGAAAAAATCAAATATCAGCAGAATTTTCATGTTGGCATCATTCGGATCAAAGAAAGCTTCAACCGGAACCAGCGTAACGGCACGCAGTTCAATCGGGCGCTGACAGAATTTTTAGCCAGCACGATGGGACCGGTGCGTGAAGCACTGAAAGATGCGAATATCCGCTACCTGATCCTGTCAGGTACTGAAACGGAATTGCTTTTGCAGATGCTGGGCATGGATATTCAGGCTAAAGTGACGCGGATCAAAGCCGAGGAGTTTATGGAGCTCTTTAATAAAGTCCATAAACTGAACCTGCCGCAGATCATCAAAGTGTTCAATATCAAGGAAAGCGTGGCGGAACTGGTCTTGCCGACGATCCTTTTGTATGAACAGCTGCTGGCTCTGGTGCCGACCAAAGAGATCATTATCACTGCCGATCGCTTTATCGACGGTATCCAGCTGCTGCACATAGGGCCGAAGACGGACAAAGAATATGCCGCTGAGCTGGAAAAAGAACAATTGAGCCTGATCCATAATATCGGCGAGCATTATAACTATGACTCCAAGCACGCCCGGCAGGTGGAGCGGCTGGCGCTGGCGATGTTTGATAAACTGAGCAAAAGTCACGGCATGGACAGTCACTGCCGTACCCTGGTACAGGCCACGGCACTGTTGCATGACATCGGCAAATATATTTCCATGCGCAGTCATTCGCTTTATACCTATAAGCTGATCATGTCTACAGATATTTTGGGCTTCAGCGATGATGACAAAAAAATCGTGGCTCTGGCAAGCTATTATCATGCCAATCAGCTTTTTGAAAATAAGGCCGGCAGCCCGGAAATAGAAAAAGAACTGACGCCTTTAGTAGCTAAAATAGCTGCCTTAGTGCGTTTGGCTGATGCCATGGACCGCAGCTATCAGCAGAAAATCAAGCTTTGCAAAGTCAGCGTTAAGGATGGGACGATGCGGATCGAAGCCAAAAGCAAGGTCGACCTGACTTTGGAGGAATGGACTTTTGATGGCAAAGCCGTGTTTTTTGAAGAAGTTTACGGCTTGAAAGCAATTTTAGAACGGGTGAGTGAATAGATGAAAAGCATAGATTTGAACAAACCTGAATATTTTTTTAATCGTGAATTGAGCTGGCTCAAATTTAATCTGCGCGTGCTGAAGGAAGCCGCTGTCAAAACCACGCCGCTGCTGGAACGCCTGAAATTCGTTGCGATTACTGCCTCTAATTTAGATGAGTTTTTTATGGTGCGTGTGGCTGGATTGTGGGATAAATGGGAGGACGGGATCAACCAGCGCGATGCTTCCGGACTGACGGTAAAGGAACAGTTGGATGAAATCAGCGCTTCCGCGCATGAGCAGGTCAAGCTGCAGTATAAATACATGCTGTCGATTCTTAAAGAACTGGAAAACAATGGTATCAGGATCTGCCGCGTGAGTAAGATCAGTGAAAAAGGCCGCAGCTGGTTGGATGAATATTACCGTGAGGTAGTCTATCCGGTTCTGACGCCTATGGCTGTCGATGCTTCCAGACCGTTTCCGTTTCTGGCCAACAGGACATTGAATTTAGCGGTGGAACTCATCAACCAGGACGAGGAACAAAGCATGGGGCTGGTGCAGGTGCCTTCGGTACTGCCGCGGCTGGTTGAAGTGGAAGGCGAAGAAAAACGCACCTTTGTTTTTTTAGAAGATGTTATCAGTGGTAATTGTGCCGAATTATTTAAAGGCTGCCAGATTTTAGACGTAGTGCCCTTTAGATTGACACGTGACTCTGATCTTGACGTTGATGAAGATGACATTGATAATTTGCTGAAGGAAGTAGAAAAATCGCTGCGCAAAAGAAAACGCGGTGCTGCGGTGCGTTTGGAATTAAATAAAACAACTAATCTGAGGATCAAAAAATTCCTCAGTGATAATCTTGATTTATCCGAACAGGAAATTTTTGAAATCAACGGACCGCTGGATGCGACTTGTTTCTTTAAATTTGCCGGCCTGCCTGGAATGTGGCCCTGGCTCTACGAGCCTTTTGTGCCGCAGCGGCCTTTAGAATTGCCTGATGACAGCGATTTGTTCGGTGCTATCAGGGCTAAAGATATTTTGCTGCATCATCCATATGAAAGTTTTGACCCGGTCGTAAAACTGGTCAATGATGCTGCCTCAGACCCGAAGGTACTGGCCATCAAGCAAACCCTGTACCGTGTCAGCGGTAATTCGCCCATTGTGGCTGCTTTGGCCCGTGCTGCCGAAAACGGCAAGCAGGTCACAGTTTTAGTAGAACTCAAGGCGCGTTTTGACGAAGAAAATAATATAATCTGGGCCAGACGTCTGGAACAGGCCGGCTGCCACGTTATTTACGGACTGGTGGGACTGAAGACCCATGCCAAGATCATTCTGATCGTACGGAAGGAAGCCGATGGCATCAAGCGCTATGTGCATCTTGGCACCGGTAATTATAACGATAATACAGCCAAGCTGTATACGGATATGGGACTTTTAACGGCGAACGATCAGTTTGGCAGCGATGCTTCGGCGTTCTTTAATCTGCTGTCAGGCTATTCTGAGCCGCCCTTATGGAATAAACTGGTCATGGCGCCGTTGGGCTTGCGTGATAAAATTTATGAGCTTATCGACAACGAGATAGCACAGGTTAAAGCAGGCAACAAGGGGCATATCATCGTTAAAATGAATTCGCTGATTGATCAGCAGGTTATTCAAAAACTGTATGAAGCCTCGATCGGCGGTGTACAGGTAGAGCTGATCGTTCGTGGTATTTGTGGTCTGCGGGCTGGCCTGGAAGGTATCAGTGAAAATATTACCGTCCGCAGCATCGTCGGCAGGCAGCTGGAACACAGCCGCATTTTCTGGTTTGCCAATGGCGGCGAACAGCAGCTGTATCTTTCCAGTGCCGACTGGATGCCCAGAAACCTTAACGACCGTGTAGAACTGTTTTTCCCGGTCGAAAGCGAGGAGCATATTCAACGGATCAAAGATATCCTTGAGCTGTATCTGCGTGATAATGTCGGTGCGCATATGATGCAGTCGAACGGTACTTACAGGCGCGTGACCAATAAGGCTACCCCGGTCAGCGCTCAGAGTGCGCTGTATGAAGAAGCGCTTTTAACGGCTGCTGCCGATAAAATCCCAATGGAAGTCAGATTGCGGCCTATGTATAGTAAGGACGGCAAGGAGTAATTTAATCGCGCAAGTAATATTGCTTATTGTAGAATTATCTGCAAGTTGCTATAATGTATGCAGAAGTTTTAAGGAGGAAAAAGAATGAGCAAATTTGCTGTAACCTTAAACTATCATTGCGATTATGGCTATGTTGAATATGATAGCGAAAATAAAAAAGCGGAAGTCGTTTTAAAAAGCGCCGAAGCGAAAGCCAGAGTAGAAAAATTTTTGCAGGAGAAACTGACTTTGGATGTGCAGGAAGGCGATACCATCCGGCAATTTGTCACTAAAACTTTAGAGCCGCTGGCCAGCCTGGAAAATTTTAAGATCTGCCTGACCAGACTCTGGTTCCATACGGATGTGCTGGTAGAATGGAGCATGCCTCCGGGAATGGCAGAAAATTTGTGATTGAATGCTGGCTTTATTTGTGTTATAGTAAAAGGGTTCTGAAAAACAGCAGAACATTTCGTCTTGGTAGCTCAGTAGGATAGAGCGATCGCCTCCTAAGCGATAGGTCGGGGGTTCGATTCCCTTCCAGGACACCAGTAAAAACGCGCGCTTGCCGAATCGGCAGGCGCGTTTTTTAGTTGGCAAAACTATTATTGGAAAAGTGTTGCTATGCATGTTAACAGTTTCGAATATAATCTTTGGAAATATTACTGTGAATTTTGATAATTTATGATTTTTTCTTATAGTGAATAGCTAGAAAAAATAAATTATAGTATAATAGTTTTGATAAGTTAAATAAAATTATGATGTTAAAACTTTTTATTGCATGATATATAATGTAAAAGAAAATGCAGATAAAAAACTTCTGATGACTGTGTATGTAAGAAAAGGTGGTGGTAGATATGTTTTATTTAGCGCTATGCGATGATTGCAAAAATGATTTGCAGGAAATTATGGAATGCCTGGGGGCACTCAAAAAAGAAAATTATCGTATGGAAATTATGCCTTATCTTACTGGACCGGAGTTGATTCGAGAGTATGAGATAGGGCGTCGTTTCAACCTTTTGGTTTTGGACATGTACATGGAGCCAATAAATGGTATTGAGACAGCTAAACAAATACGGAAAATTGACACTACCGTGCCGATTTTAATTGTTACATCTACGATAGAGTTTGCATTGGAAGGTTATTCAGTAAATGCTTACAGGTATTTACTGAAACCGATCGATAAAAAAGTTTTTTTGAATGAAGTTCGAACAATACTTAATAAACAGGAAAAAGCTGATCAGCATTATTTTAGTATCAGTAATGAACAGGGTATCAGTAAGGTTAAGCTGGAAGATATTTTATACTTTGAATCAGATTTGAAAACAATTTATCTGCAAAGCTGGCAGCAACGATATGCTTTTAGAGGCACTATCAGTGAAGTTGCTGCAAAACTTGAAAAATTTAATTTCGTACGGGTGCATAAAAGTTATGTAGTTAGCCTTCGTTATGTAAAAAATATTTTTAAGGGAGTAATTACAATGGAGAATGGAGTAAAAATCTATGTAAGCAAATAT
>ENA-OWPN01001291-OWPN01001291.1-human-gut-metagenome-genome-assembly--contig:-NODE-1291-length-24183-cov-3.403556_pt1 | contig 24183 bp, 21 predicted proteins | sample MGYA00248266_ERZ651850 | MGnify/ENA primary metagenome ERZ651850 (study PRJEB26924, sample SAMEA4378296) | human gut metagenome | biome: human gut; feature: human-associated habitat; material: faeces... | reverse complement strand
GGCCTTAATCAGCGTTTCACGATCAATGACATTAAACTGAATGTGATGTCCATCCATATTGAAATAGGAACGGATCAGATTTGCCATATTGTCCAAGCCATCCTCTCCGGCTACCACGCTTGGTGTAAATTTCTGATTCAGCAGGGTTCCTCCCGTTGAAAGGTGATCCATCTTGCTTGCGGAACGGATAACAGAAGTCGGGCCGTTTACATCCGCTGCCTTTTCCGGAGAGATTCCCTCACTTACCGGCTTGTGTGCCTTCCGTCCGTTTGGAGAAGCCAGCATAACCTCACCGAAATACACATGGCATGTTGTTGGCAGCATATTGATTCTCCACTGCCCGTTGCGCATATTCGGACGTCCTGTGATCGTATTCTTATAGAACGTGAACACATCCTTCATAATAGCATCCGCATAATCATCATCATTTCCATATTTTGGAGTTTTTCTGGATACAAGGTTATAAATGCGGACGTTTTCCTCCCCTTCAAAGTTATCCTGCATGGCCTTCATCAATTCTTCCATAGTGAAGTTCTTCTTATCGTATACATTGTATTTGATAGCAGACAGTGAATCGGTAATCGTTCCAATCCCCACGCCCTGCAGGTAATTCGTATTGTAGCGTGCACCTCCGGCGTTATAATCCTTGCCGTTTGTAATACAATCATCCGTGATGATGGAAAGGAATGGTGCCGGCATATATTTAGCATAGATACGGGTAATCATATTGCTACCCTTTACCTTGATATCCGCAAAGTGCTCAACCTGTTTTTTATAAGCCTCAAACAGCTCCTCATAGCTCTTGAAATCCTGCGCTTCTCCCAGCGGCAGACCCAACTGCTTACCGCCAACCGGATCAAAGCCGTTATTTAATGTGATTTCCAGAATCTTCGGCAGGTTGAAGTAGCCCTGAAGAATATAGGCCTCCCGGCCAAATGCACCAGTTTCCACACAGCCGGAGGTTCCCCCGCGGCGGGCATCCTCAATGGATTTTCCGGCATTCAGCAGCTCTTGAATAATCGCCTCGGTATTGTAGAAGGCAGGCTGTCCCCAGCCCTTACGGCTGATTTCACATGCACGCTTCACAAACTTTGTCGGTGTTTTTCTGGAAATCTGCACGTTGCTGGATGGCTGCAGCAGCTTCATTTCATCCATAACATCCAAAATCAGATAGGATACATCATTGACCCCATCCTCACCATCTGGTGTAATTCCACCGGTGTTGATATTAGCGAAGTCGGTGTAGGTAGAGGATTCCTTCAATGTGATTCCCACCTTTGGCGGTGCCGGCTGGTTGTTGAATTTCACCCACAGACATTCCAGAAGCTCTTTCGCCTTGGTTTTATCCAGACGTCCCTCCTCGATATCTGCTTCATAAAATGGATGCAGATGCTGGTCCAGACGTCCCGGAGAGTAGGCATCCCAAGGATTTAGTTCTGTTGTCACACCGAGATGGACAAACCAGTACATCTGGATTGCCTGCCAATAGGTCTGCGGCTTGTGTGCTGGTACAACATCACAGTTTGCGGCAATCTGCAGCAGCTCTTCCTTACGCTGTGCATCGCTTTCCGTTTCCGCAAGCTCTCTTGCCAGCTTTGCGTAACGCTCACCAAGAATCATGATGGCATCACACATTATGCTCATTCCACGCAGCTCATCGCGTTTCTCGATTGCTTCAGGATCATTCAGGAAGTCAAGTGCTGCGATTGCCTGTTCAATATCCTGCTGATAATCCAGAAAGCCTTTCGCATAAATTTTTTCAGAGCCAACCGTATGTCCGGGGCCTCGCTGTTCCATGAACTCAGTAAATATCCCTGCCTCGTAGCAGTCTCTCCATTCCTGGGACATGGAATTGATAATTTTATGACGGATGGAACGCTTTTCCCAGAATGGAATAATCGTTTCCTCTTGTTGCTTCATATCCTCTTCACTGACCTTAAAGCAGATTAGCTCGCGGTCATTCATGACCTGCATATCCTCCAGCGTGTGACAGCACAGCTCTGGGAAGGTTGGTGTGGACTGCGGCCCGGCTCCCTTGTCACCGACGATCAGCTCCCCATCCTCGATGGTGATTGTCTTGCGGGAAAAGATTTCCTTCATGGACAGTGCACGAAGCTCCGGTATGGATACCTCACCTTCATACTTCTTGTAGGCATCTGTCATGAGCATAGCCCGCTCCATAAAGATATGCGGTGTTGTTTCCTCACTTTGCTTTCTCAGCTTTTTGATACGTTCATTCATTCCTCTGCATTCCATTGTTTATCCTCCTATCTTAACCTGTTGAAAACCATGTTCCTCAAACAGAGATTTCAGCATTTCCATATGCTCCTGTGTCGGTACGTCCAAATCCGCTGCGGGATAGACACGACCCAGCTTTTCATATTTACTGCTTCCCGTATTGTGATACGGCAGCAGATTCACCTTTACTATTCCAATGCGCTCCTTCAAATACGCGATGATATCCTTCATGGTCAAAACATCACTGTTTACCGGCACCACCACCGGAATACGAATATTGATATTTGCCTTGTGATCAGCGAGAAATTCCAGATTTTCCAATATGACTGCATTGGATTTTCCCATATATTTCTTATGCACTTCATCATTCAGCGTTTTGATATCGTACAGGAAGGTATCCACATACGGAAGTAATTGCGCATAGTTTTCCTGAGGTGCATAGCCACAGGTATCCACCGCGATGTTATACCCCTTATCCTTCAGCTGTCGGCACAGCTCACTCAGATATTCCATATCCTGCGTCATGACTTCCCCGCCTGACAGTGTAACACCGCCGCCGCTTTCTTCATAAAACTGGGCATCCTTATTGATGATGCTCATCAGCTCTTTGATACCGTACGTTTTTCCAACGATTTCACGATTGTTGTGAATGCAATAATCCAGACAATCAGAGCAAAGCACACAGGTATTTAGATCCGTATGGGCAATTCCGTCTTCTTCTATCGTAATAGCTCCATGCGTACATGCCTTGAGGCAATATCCGCAGCCACTGCACTTTTCGCGATTGAACATCAGCTCCGGTAAATAGCTTTGGCTTTCCGGATTGTGACACCACCAGCAATTCAGATGACAACCCTTAAAGAAAACCGTTGTCCGGATGCCGTCTCCGTCATGTACAGAATATTTCTGAATGTTGATTATGGTTGGCTCTTTCATGCTCCCCTCCATTTCTCCATGTGTTGTACATGGTTTGCTTGTTGCCAGATATACAGAGCTTTGTTTCCTGCCCTCAGCTGCATCACAGCCTCCCTCATATCACTGCCCTGCTTCCTGAAAAAGGTTCGGTGTATTGATGGTTATAAATTTTACGCTCTTATTGGTCTGATTGCTCCAGTTGTGCGTTCTGGTAGATTTGTAATGCGCACAGTCTCCCGGATATAAATCACAGATATCATCCTCAATCTGCAGCGTTAAAATTCCCTCCAGCACATAGACAAATTCTTCTCCCTCATGCGGATACGGAAGCGATTCCTCCACTTCCTTCTGCGGTAAAATTTCCACAAGCTTTGGCAGCATTTCCCCCCGGTCAGCCATATTCGTCATGGCATATTCAATGATGGAGCTTCCCTCAATACGAAGGATTTCCCTCTCATAGCTTCGCAGAACCGCCTTTTCCTTTATTTTGGGCTGTTCCATAAAATATGTCATTTCAACACCCAATGCCTTTGCGACCTTTTTCAGGGTATCATGAGCAATGGAGGTTAGACCGCGTTCCAGTTGGGACAAATAGCCGATGGACAGCTCTGTCGCTTCACTGATATCCTTTAGCGTCATTTTGTTTTCTGTACGCTTCTGTTTAATCAGTTCTCCAATGTTTTTATTCATATACAGCAACACCTCTTTACAAACTTATTATATATTTCACAAGTGAGCCTGTCTACATTTTTAAGTATAATTTACCTCAATTTTCGTATTTTTTCATAAAATCAAGCACATTTTTACCTTGTAAGCAAGTTATATGACCACATTTTTACCTTATTTAATTTAAATATCGCTAAAATTTGCGGATATCTGTGTAACCGTTATCAGTTTTTTCACAAGCAGACATTTTGTCTTTGTATCGTAAACAAAAAAAGCCGATGTTCATCGACTATTTTCATATTTTCCTATTGTTCTTCTTTCGCTTTTTTTCACAAACTGCTCTATTTTACTGCCGCCTGCTCACATATTTATAACAAAGTTCTGTCTTTGGATAATGCTATTTATATATACATAACGCTTTGCTATGCACCTTAAACTACATAACATAAAGGGATGGGAAATATCCAATTTTGTATACATAGCGCTTATTAAGGGGTTTATTCTGCATATGGGATGATACTATCAATTCCCTTGGTTTCATCCTGTCTCAAAGTTAGGAAGCCATACTGAATTACAGCTGTAGACCGCGAATCAGAAAATTGCGTTGAGGAGTCGTATGACAGGTGCATGTTCATTCAACTGCATGGGATACTGTGGAAATATATAAAGCATACGCCATACATATACGCCAATCAATGCACACAGCAATATGCCTGTTAGGACGCGAAAAGCAATGCCCTTGGTAAGCTGTTCACGTTTGCGCACAAATAGCAGACCAATCGCTGCCAGATAGGGAACCAGAAGAAACACCACTGGATGGAAAAACCAGGCAGCTGTGAAATCTTTCTGCAGCAGCCAGTAAATGGCAGAAAACATATTACAGCCAGGACACGGAATTCCAACGATATTCTCTATGGGACAATGATTTCCAAATATAAAGAGCACCAGGAACAGTATGACCCCTGTCCCCAGTACATTTTTAACATCCCGCTTCATACTAGTATGAACTATCGATCAGATTATTGATACTGCTCTGCATAATACACAGGGAAATGATTGGAAACCCAAGCACAGATAATAAAACATTGATCAGGCTGTTATCCTCCGCCCCCATGTCATACAGCTTTTTGGAATATTTCCAAAAGCAGTAGATTCCCCAGATTCCACAGGTTACAATAGACAGCAGCAGATCAGTGATTGTCGTATCATTTTCCCTTGCGGCATAATTGATATCGCTGAATATCTGTACCCAGGCAACCAGATAGTAAATTCCGCAGGTGATAATAGATAATACAATAATACTTGCTATACTTCTTCGTCTCATACAAATACCTCCCTCCTTGTATGGGGCAATGCGGTGAAACACCTGTAACGCCGCAGCCACATCATTGTATCATAGAATTATGCTGCTGGGGAGCTTTTCATGATTTTTTATGCATAACATATCCAATTACAGCTTATGGCTAATAATATATTATATAGGAGATATCGTATTCAAATATAGGATAGCAGCTACTGTTTTGCTCCTATGCTTCAGCTATGCTCATCCCCTGTCAGCTAAAACTTACGAATACTCCTACCGAAAACAGCTTATCATTTTCTGCTATTCCAGCTTATCATTTACTTTCGTAATTTCTTTTGGAGGGATAAGGAGTAACTGAAACAGAATGACGTTTCCAGAAAAAAACCTGTTTCATCGAGATTGGAACAGGTTTTTCTTCATATAATCTAATACGTATATGCTTACTTATTGTTATTTGCTTGCCTTTACCATGAAATCACAGATTTTCTTGGAAAATTCAGTTGGATTTTCAATCGGGAAGCCCTCAATCAGCAATGCCTGATCATACAGTAAGTCTGCATAATCCTTTACAGCATCCTTATCCTGCTCATATACCTTCTGCAGTGCATTGAAAATTTCATGATTTGGATTGATTTCCAGAATACGGGAAGCCTTCATGCCATAAGGGTTACCTTCCGGCATTGCGCTTAACACCTTTTCCATTTCAAAGGACATGCCTTCCTCACTGCTCAGGCATACCGGATCATCCACAAGACGGGAGGAAATCTTGACATCCTTAACCTTATCACCAAGCACTTCCTTAATACCGGTAAGCAGGTCCTTGTTCTCCTCTGCCTTTTTCTCCAATTCCTTCTTTTCTTCCTCACTGTCGAGATCCAGATCACCCTGTGAAATATTCTTGAAGGTTTTCTCCTTATAGTTCATCAGTGCCTGGAGTGCAAACTCATCCACATTGTCTGTCAGATACAGGATTTCATAGCCTTTTTCCTTGACCTTCTTAACCTGTGGCAGATTGTCAATCAGCTCCACCTTATCTCCGCTCATGAAGTAGATATGCTCCTGACCTTCTTCCATACGGCTGATATATTCATCCAGTGTAACCAGCTTCTGCTCCTTGCTGGAATAGAACATCAGCAGATCCTGTAGTGTTTCCTTGTTGGCGCCAAAGTCATTGTATACACCGAATTTAATCTGCAGTCCGAAGTTCTTCCAGAATTTTTCATATTCCTCACGGTCATTGCGCAGCATCAGCAGCAGCTCGGATTTAATTTTCTTTTCAATACGGTTTGCAATTACCTTTAACTGACGGTCATGCTGCAGCATCTCACGAGAAATGTTCAAAGACAGATCCTGGGAATCCACAAGACCCTTCACAAAACGGAAGTGCTCCGGAATCAGCTCCTCGGCGTTATCCATGATGAATACCCCGCGGCTATACAGCTGAAGCCCCTTCTTGTAATCCTGAGAATAGTAGTTAAACGGTGCCTTGCCAGGGATGAACATCAGCGTGGTAAAGGATACCGCTCCCTCCACACTCGTATGAATCACCTTCTGTGGCTCTGTATAATCGTTAAACTTACTCTTGTAAAATTCATCGTATTCTTCTTTTGTAATCTCTGATTTGCTGCGTTTCCACAGCGGAATCATGGAATTTAGTGTCTTCAGTTCCTTAACGGTTTCGTATTTTGGCTCTGCCGGCTTCTCCGCATCCTCGTTTTCTTCTTCCGGTTCATCCACACGTTTGCTGGTTTCCACCCACATTTCGATTGGATAACGGATATAGTCGGAGTATTTTTTAATCAGACGTTCGATTTCATACTGCTGCAGATATTCATCATAATTTTCATCATCTGTATTCTCCTTCAGATACAGAACGATTTCCGTACCGAAATCTTCCTTCTCACATTCCTCGATAGAATATCCGTCCACGGCATTGCTGCTCCACAGATATCCGGTTTCTTCTCCGTATTTCTTTGTCGTTACATCTACACGGCTCGCAACCATGAATGCAGAATAAAAGCCGACACCAAACTGCCCAATGATATCCACATCATCCTTTTTCTCCGCTTCTTCGATTTCCTGCTTGAATGCCAGAGAACCGCTTTTCGCTATCGTTCCAAGATTGTCCTCCAGCTCATCCTTATTCATACCAAGACCGTTATCACGAATTGTCAGGGTACGGTTTTCCTTATCTGCTTCCAGATAAATTTTAAAGCCGGATGTATCCACATCACTCAGATTTTCAGATAATGCCTGATAATACAGCTTGTCGATTGCATCGCTTGCATTTGAGATCAGCTCTCGTAAAAAGATTTCCTTATGTGTATAGATAGAGTTGATCATCAGATCTAATAGACGTTTGGACTCAGCCTTGAATTGTTTCTTTCTCGCCATACGTAATTACCTCCTGTTAGCACTCGCTCTTTAAGTCTGCTAACAGTATAGTACAGAATTTTAGCACTGTCAATACAAAAGTGCTAAAATCGTTTGTTTTTTCTGATACTTACAGACTATCATTAAATATGTAAAGAGCTGATAAAGCAAATGATAGTTATATTTTTATATCACTACCGATCCAGATAAGAAAAGTAGGATATACGAGTTAAATTTCATAAATGCTACGTATTTCTATCACTTATAAATGCAGAAAACATAGAATAAAGCAATACTATAGTAGTGATATAGATTCAAGAAATCAGGTAGAAACAAAGAAGCCCCTAATATTCAAATCCTTACAATACCTTCACACGATTACACCATACTGTGACGGTCGTAATTCATACGGCATCCTATGTGCTATGGACAACAACCGATTATAAATGTATATGCCACCACCTTTTTCCACAGCTTTATTTAAGAAATCACCTGACTTCAGCTTTTTGACTACACCCTTCGTTAGCTTCAGCTGCATTATCATCATCATATATAAAATATATAGAAAGCATTGCGTCTTTCAGCCTTCTTGGGTATAATAGAAGAAACAATTTTCAAAAGGGGTTGTAAATAAATGAAAGATATGAAAGAAACGAAAAGAATTGTTGTCAAGGTTGGTTCTTCCACGCTGACACATCATGGAGGAGGATTAAATTTTCAGCGCATTGACGCACTTGCTATGGTACTGAGTGATATTAAAAACCGCGGAATCGATGTCGTACTGGTAAGCAGTGGTGCCGTAGCGGCAGGAGTTGCTAAAATGAAGATGCAAAAGCACCCCGAATTGATGAGGGAAAAGCAGGCAGCGGCTTCAGTAGGACAATGTGAGCTGATGTTTATCTATGATAAGTTCTTTTCTCAATATGGACAAAGCATTGCACAGCTGCTGATTACAAAGACAGTAACCACAAACGGTGTACTCCGCGCCAATGCAATCAACACGCTGGAAACACTGCTGGAATATGGAATCCTGCCTATCGTAAATGAAAATGACAGTGTTGCCGTTGATGAAATCGCCTATGGTGATAATGATACACTCAGTGCAGTTACTGCCGACCTGATTCATGCAGATCTTCTCGTACTGCTCTCTGATATAGATGGTCTGTTTAACGACGACCCTATGAAAAATAAGAATGCAAAGCTGATACCTGTCGTAAAGGAAATTGATGATTCCATTTTCTGTATGGCAAAGGGAGCCGGCTCATCACGGGGAACCGGAGGAATGGTTACAAAAATATCCGCAGCACAATTCGCCAATGAGCACCAAATTCCTATGATTATCGCCAACGGACGCCAGCCAGCCATTTTATATGATATTTTACGTGATGATTATCGCGGCACGCTGTTTGATATTAAGGAGGGTATGTAAATGAACACGCTAAACCAGCTGGGAGCCGCCTGTAAACAGGCATCCCGTCAGATTATGAATGCGACAAGTAACCAGAAAAATGAGCTGCTAAAAGCGATTGCAGAACAGCTAAAGCAGGATATTCCTGCAATCCTTGCGGCTAATCAGAAGGACGTTGAACAAGGAAAGACCAGTGGTATGAATGCAGGTCTGATTGACCGTATGCTATTGAATGAAGCACGAATGCTGCAGATTATCGAAGGCATACAGCAGGTTGCCGCTTTAAAGGACCCCGTTGGAGAAATCAGCAATATGCATACGACTGAAAACGGATTGCAGATTGGTACCATGCGGGTTGCACTGGGGGTTGTCGGCATGATTTATGAAGCACGACCAAATGTGACAGTGGATGCAGCGGTATTATCCTTGAAAGCCGGAAACGCCGTTATGCTGCGCGGCAGTAAGGATATTCTGCAAAGCAATATGACGATTGTCCATAGTATGCGAAGGGCTGTAACGGCTTGCGGATTTCCTGCGGAGATCATCACCCTTTTGGAGGATACATCACGGGAAACTGCAACAGCATTTATGAAGCTGAATGCCTATCTGGATGTATTGATTCCCCGCGGTGGTGCTGGTCTGATTGCTAACACAGTTCAAAATGCAAACGTACCAGTGCTGGAGACAGGTACCGGTAACTGCCATGTCTATGTAGATAAGGATGCTGATCCTGCCAAGGTGATTCCTATTATCATAAATGCCAAAACGCAGCGGACAAGTGTATGCAATGCGTGTGAAAGTGTACTATTTCATAAGGATTGTAAGGCTGAACAGATACAGGCGCTTCTTCAGGAATTAAAAAAACACCAAGTAAAAGTACATGCCGATCAATGGATTTGTACACTGGATCCTGATTGTATCCCAGCAACTGAAGATGATTACGGACGGGAATATCTGGATTTGGAAATTTCTATAAAAATAGTATCCTCTCTCGCGGAGGCAATATCTCACATCAACACCTATTCCACCCATCATAGTGAAACAATCATATCGGAGAATTACACCTCCGTCAAAAAGTTCCTCAAGGAGGTTGACAGTGCCTGCGTATATGCTAATGCATCCACCCGCTTTTCCGATGGCTTTGAATTCGGATTAGGTGCAGAAATCGGTATCAGTACCCAAAAGCTTCATGCCAGAGGCCCTATGGGGTTACAGGCCCTAACGACAGAAAAATATATTATATTGGGGGATGGTCAAATACGACCATAATCTGCATCCTTCTCCCAAAGCATATCACAATAATAAATATTTAGTTTCTAAAGCCTGATTCAAATAATAAATTCCCACCATATCATAGCTGTGGATTTACTATATTAAGAAAGCGTACTCCTATTATTGATTCTTTCTCAACTCCGGGTATATAGGAAGCGTGAAGTACAAAATAACCAATGTTTATCCATCCTTTTGTATTTCATATACTTCTTGTACCTGAACGTGAGAAAGGACCCTATTGTCTGTACGCTTTCTTTCTTCATTATTCCTTTCACAAAATCAATTAGAAGTAAAAGTGTCAGGCTCAATCAGAAATAAAAGTCTTTTATAACTAATCAGCAGCTCATGCTTCTCTGATAACAACTGCACTCCTGTAAAAAGGCCTCCTAATCGAGGTCTTTTTCACATCTATTTACATGCTTATTCTTTTACGTATATCTCAGCCTGTTTTCTCCGATGCGCAATACCAATCCTTATCAGATTTTTCATGTTCGGATAATAGTTTTTCTCCAAAATCTGATCATACCCCTCCTTGGCCAAGGCTTTCAGGTCAACACGATCATCCTTTGTGAATTTTAATTCAAAAAGGAAGGATGGTTTGCCTTTTACTCTGCTTCTCAACATAACATCAACTCTGCCATGTCCGCTTTCTTTATTACTGATAATCTCATATTTATTATCCAGCGGCATAAGCAGTCCTAGCAATAATGTATGATAGGAATTTTCACTCACTAAATCAAAATAACTTACAGCGGATACTAATATTCCCTGATAACACATTAGAAATCCTTTCCAGTTTTTCTTTTGGAGGTTATCCAGTAAATAAGCTACACTGCTTTCATCAACATGAAAATAATACGCGGTAAGTGATTGAAATTCTCTGGCTATTTCTCTGTTTGGTATCCGTAGACTGTATTTCCCAATAAACTCATCAAGTACTTTATATGTTGTTAAATATCCTGCATTAAGGCATTGCCCGCCTGTGGTGCAAACAATCCCCATAAACTGTTAGTTTCCTGTAGCTCATAAAAAGATGTTTCAAAATTCACCAGAGCTGTTACAGTGCCTGTGCGAATCAATTCATCATAGCCTTCCTTAAATGAAACATCATAGTTCTGCATCGCTTGTCTCATCATTTTATTAGAGCTGGTATTCACCCAATAGGGCATCAGTTTTTTATGATCTAAATAATTGATTATAGACCAGGGATTATAAATGTCAACGCCTCCCATATTATAGCCATCATACATCTGCTTTATTTCCTCTGTGAACGGTAAATCATATGCCTGTAAAGCCTTTTTTACTTCTTCTTCAGTAAATCCGAAGTATTCAGCATAGCGGTGATCATTAACAGTGCAGACAAGTAAATTATTTAAATCAGAAAAAAGGCTAAAGCCCGCCCGTGGTGCATTTTCTTTTGCTACACGCTGTATACCTGTTAACATTGCATACTGTAAATCATCACTTGTCTTTAGTGATGTATGCAGTATCGCCGCAAGAGATTCGCGCAGTTCTTCATAAAATCCTCCAGTATGTGCTTCGATAAAAGGCGTATCACACCATAGGCGGGCTTTAGCCTATTCATCGCAAAACAGCATCACCTTTTTCCCATAATATTGATGACATTTACTCATTAGAAAGCTGATAGCATCCTCAATGGAATCCAGACTTCCACTTTCTAAATCATTCAACCCCTGTATAATTGCTTCCAATTGTGCTTTTTCAAATATATTGACATCATCCAGAACATGCATATAACGGGTATATGCCTTTGCAATCTGTATTTTTATAAATTTTGTAATGTTTTTTATTGAACCCTTAGCATCTGCGAAGGATAAAAAAATGGTAGGATAACAATTAAGCTGTTTTGCATACTCTGTTTTCATGATTTCCGTATCCCGGAAGATAGCTTTTGAATCCTCTGTAATATCAAAAAAACTAGCGAGCACACCAAGGGCGGACACCGTCTACTCATATTGATTGTTTTTCCCGCTACTAGCGCGCCTCTTGTCGGATACCAAAGGTATCGGCAATATTTCGGTGAAAGCGTCTTGGTCGAGTAATCAACGTCACCGCCGTCTTACGCTTTAGAAATTCAGCAATCATTCTACTCTTATCAACCGTATAATAATTTTCTTCCCGTAATTTCCGGTAGCTGTTTACTCCTATAGGGATTGCTTTTTTCATTTCTGTACCACCTACCTGTTCTATTCCATTATACCCTATTTCTTTTTATCTTCACAGAAAATTCCTGAAAACAAGATTTTTCTGTCTCATGATCTGCTTCTAAAAAAAGCTTATATGCTATTTCTGGTGTAGGTCGTAAAAACCACAGCCTTTTCCTTCCAAAAGCTGTGGTTATCTTTATTATCCATCCTTACATTTATCTGTTATTTCTATTCCTGGTATACAAACGGTTGCATATATAAACAATCACCTTGCTTTAAAGCTTTGCTATAATAGCATCACGATATGCTTCCGTAGAAGCACTCCCATGCAGATCCGGTGTCAGACACTTCTTTTCCATCAGCACTGCATCCACCGCTTTTCGAATATTTGCGGCACATTCCGTTTCCTGCAAATGCTCCAGCATCATACAGGCAGACCACAGCAGGGCCGTAGGATTGGCGATATGCTTTCCTGCGATATCCGGTGCAGAGCCGTGTACCGCTTCAAACATGGCATATTCCGTACCTAAATTGCAGCTTGGAAGAAGTCCCAGACCACCGATCAGTCCGCTTGTCAGGTCACTTACAATATCACCATACAGATTTGGCATTACCATGACATCGAAGGTTTCCGGACGCATAACCAGCTGCATACAAACATTATCCACAATTTTATCATCTGCCTCGATATCCGGGAACTCCTTTGCTATTTCCTGAAAGATAGAAAGAAACATTCCGTCACTCAGCTTCAATATATTCGCCTTATGTACGCAGGTAACCTTTTTTCTGCCATTTGCACGTGCATACGCAAAGGCATCCCGTATGATGCGCGTACTAGCTTTGCGTGTGATAATTTTCGTCGCATGCACCGTATCCGCATCCACCTGCTCCTCCACACCGACATACAAATCCTCAGTATTTTCGCGGAAGGTCACAATATCGACATGATCAAACGGTGTCTTCACTGCCGTATTCGATTTTGCCGGACGGATATTCGCATATAAATCATACTTATTTCGCAGTGTAACATTCAGGGAACGAAACCCCTTCCCCACCGGTGTTGTAATCGGAGCCTTCAACAGCATTCGGGTTTTCTCAAAGGATGCAAATGCCGCATCCGGTATCAGCTTACCATTACGCTCATACTCTGCTTCCCCCACTTCAAAAAACTCATATGCAAGCGGTGCCTTTGCCGCCTCCAAAATCTTTACAACCGCATCCACGATTTCCGGGCCGATGCCGTCTCCCTTAAATACTGTTATTGTTCTCATTTCATCTATCCTCCATCTTTACATATTGCTTCACACTGCCGACATACTTGGTAGCCGGACGCATAATTCTTCCATCATATTCCTTATTTTCGATATTATGAGCAAGCCAGCCGACCGTTCTCGCCATGACGAACAACGGCGTAAACAAATCCTCCGGTATCCCCATCATGCTGTAGACAAAGCCGCTGTAGAAGTCCACATTACTGGATACATTTACACCCTTCACATCCAGAATAACTTCCTTTGCGCACTGTTCAAAGCGCTGGTAAAATTCGTATTCCTTGACCCTGCCCTTTTTCTCGGCAAGCTTTTCAATATATTCCTGCAGCACCTCGCTTCTTGGGTCACTTAATGTATAGATGGCATGCCCCATACCATAAACCAGACCGCTGTAATCGTAAAACTGCTTATGCAGGATCCGGTAGATCAATGCCTTGATTTCAATATCATTTTCACAGTAACCGATTTCCTCAATAACCGCTTTCATCATGCCACTGACCTTCAGATTGGCACCACCATGCCGTGGCCCCTTCATACTGCCAATGGCTCCGACCATGGAGGAATAAAAATCCGTACCTGTGGAGGATATCACCACATTGGTAAAGGTTGAGTTGTTTCCGCCGCCGTGATCCGCATGGACGATCAGCATCATATCCAGTAGCTTCGCCTCCAGATTGCTGAAATCATGATCCTTGCGCAGCATATACAGAATATTTTCCGCAATGGAAAGGTGCTCCTGTGCTGGGTGTATCACCAGGCTTTCCTTATTATAACGGTGCATTTTGCTCTGATAGGCATAACAGATAATGGAAGGCAGCTTAGCTAGAATATTCAATCCCTGTTCAAGCGTATTTTCCACGGATATATTATCCGGTGCATCATCATAATCGTATAAGGCAAGCACTGCCTGCTGCAATCGGTTCATCAGATTCTTCCCCGGCATATGCAGAAATTTCGATTCCAAGAAATCATCAGGAAGCTCATAATGTGTGCGTAGATAGGCACAGAATTCTTTCAGCTCCTCCTCCTTTGGAAGATAGCCAAAGAGTAATAAAAAGCAGGTTTCCTCGTACCCGCAAATCGTTTCATAATTTCTGCCATGGATAATATCCCGCAGCTCTATGCCTCGATAGTACAGCCTTCCTATATCGTCTGTTTTTACTTCTTCCACATATTTATAACCGACAACATCCGCAATCTTTGTAAGACCGACGCGTACACCGGTTCCATCTTCGTTGCGCAGTCCCTTTTTGATATCATACCTGCGAAACAGATCATTTGCGATGTCATTGTGCTCTCTTGCCTTCTGGTAAAAAGAATTTAAGTGCTCATTCATTTCCTCTGCCTCCTTTTACAGTATTCTTTCACTATTATATCATAATTTTCATAAATTCAATGAAATATTTTCATTTTTCATGCTATAATATTCCATGTATACGAGAAAGGAAGGGAAGTTATGCCAACAATAACCGAAAAAATCATACAGAAGCATCTGGTAGAGGGAGTGATGGAGCGAGGAGAACCCATTGCGATCCGCATAGATCAGACACTGACACAGGATGCCACAGGAACCATGGCTTATCTGCAGCTGGAGGCGATGGGTGTGGATCAGGTGAAAACGGATCTGTCGATCAGCTACGTCGACCATAATACATTACAGAGCGGCTTTGAAAATGCCGATGATCACAAATATTTACAAACCGTGGCAATGAAGCACGGTGTCCGTTTTTCACGTCCGGGGAACGGAATCTGTCATCAGGTGCACCTGGAGCGCTTTGCGAAGCCGGGAGCCACCCTATTGGGAAGTGACTCCCATACACCGACTGCCGGAGGTATGGGGGCTTTGGCCATCGGTGCCGGGGGTCTGGATGTTGCGTGTGCCATGGCTGGTATGCCGTTTCATCTCAACATGCCGAAAATTATCAATGTCCGTCTGCATGGAGCACTGACTAAGGGAGTCAGCTCCAAGGATATCATTTTAAAGGTATTGCAGATACTGAGTGTAAAAGGCGGTGTGGGAAATGTCATCGAATACAGCGGAGATGGCGTTCACAGTCTGAGTATTCCACAGCGTGCCACCATTACCAATATGGGAGCTGAGCTCGGTGCCACAACCTCGGTATTTCCAAGTGACGAGGTTACACGCGACTTTTTAAGAAAGCAGCACCGCGAGGATGCTTACGAGGAATTGAAGGCAGATGCGGATGCCGTTTATGATGCCGTTATCGATATTGATCTGCATACGCTGGAGCCGATGATTGCTATGCCGCATTCTCCGGATAATGTCCTTCCAATCAGCGAGGTGCTGGGCTTAAAGGTGGATCAGGTTGCCATTGGCAGCTGTACAAATTCCTCTTATATGGATATGATGAGCGTCGCAGCCATTCTGAGAAATAAAACCGTAGATTCTAATGTCAGCCTTGTTATTTCTCCAGGCTCCCGTCAGGTATTGAATATGATTGCGAAAAACGGCGGTCTCTCCGATATGATTTCAGCGGGTGCCAGAATTCTGGAATCCACCTGCGGGCCTTGCATCGGTATGGGACAGTCTCCTATCACCAACGCCTTATCCCTTCGTACCTTTAACCGGAATTTCTATGGAAGAAGCGGAACACTGAGTGCTAAGGTATGTCTGGTTTCACCGGAGATAGCAGCTGCAAGTGCACTAACCGGTTATATTGTAGATCCACGCATCATAGATTATGAGCTGCCACAGGAGCCACAAAGCTTTACGATTGATGATTCCATGATTATTGTTCCGGATGCCGAAACTGCTGCGGAAACAGAGGTAGTGCGCGGGCCAAATATCAAGCCACTGCCAATCAACACACCACTGGAAAACAGCATTGATAAAAAGGTCATGATCAAGGTAGATGATAACATCACAACCGATCATATCGCTCCAGCAGGTGCCAAGGTACTTCCTTACCGCTCCAATATTGAAAAAATAAGTGAATTTATTTTCATGAATGTGAAGGAAAGCTTTCATGATGACTGTCTGAAGTATGGCGGCGGCTTCATCATTGCCGGTGCCAATTACGGACAGGGAAGCTCCCGTGAGCATGCGGCGCTGGCTCCCATGTATTTAGGAATCAAGGCGGTCATCGCAAAAAGCTTCGCAAGAATTCACCGGGCCAATCTGATCAATTTCGGTATCCTTCCCCTCACCTTCTGCACAGAAGCAGATTACGACGGGATTGACGAGATGGATGAGCTGAGAATTACCAATCTGAAGTCTTTAGCGGAAGATACCCCGATTGAGGTGGAAAATATCACAAAGAATACCTGCTTTCAGGTTGCACATAATCTGACACAGCGTGATATAGAAACCGTTCTTGCCGGCGGTACGTTGAATCTGATTCGACAGAATCAAAAATAATAGTCATAGGGCTGTCCGATAGGACAGTCTCTTTTTTGTCTGCTTACCTTTATTTATTTTATCTGTTTCCTTTATATCTGTTTTTCTTATTATCTGCTTGTCTTTGAAATTGTTTTTCTTTAAATCTATTTTTTCATACCCGTTGTTCTTCCTTATCTGTTTTCTTCATATCCTTTCTTTATATTTCTTTATATTCTTTTTTTTACAACCTTTCTTCATATTCTCTCTTTATATTCTATCTTTCTTCATATCTCCTTTTTATTTATATTTTTATATTCTGCTTCTCTTTTTATAAGGAATCATCAGGACCATCAGCACGTTCTTGTATTCCGTACTGCTTCTGTTACAATAAAGGAAAGGGATGAAATATTTTATATATGTAAATCGTATTACAGATGGAAAGAAGGGAAATTTATGAAAAAAACATTGCTTATATTCTGCACCATATTACTTTTATCCGGCTGCTCCTTCACACAAAAGCAGCCATCGAACGCTGTTGAACCACAGGAAACGCCAAATCCTAAAATCGCTGCGCCTGCGGATATCAGCTATCCAAACAGTCCTTCAATCGAGGATTATGACGCTCGCATCGCTATTGACGATAACAATCCGGTGGATAGCAGCCTGCTGTATGGATATACCAGCTTTTCCCAGGAAAGCTTTTCCGCCATATTACGCGATGTAAAAGGAAATGTAAGCTATTCTCCAATGAGCCTGTACTATCCGATGATGCTGACACTGCAGGCCAGTGAAGGAACGACTGCAAAACAGCTGCAAACGCTGCTTCATGTCAAGACCAACAACAATGCCGATCATATGGGAAATCTGTATCGCCGATTGTATACAGATAATGAAGGCGGACAGTTAAAGATTGCCAATTCCTTATGGGTGCAAAAGGATTTCCCGGTAAAAAAAGACTTTATCCGGACAGCGAACAAACAATATTACGCTTCTTTGCATACTGTTGACTTTTCACAGACAAAAACCGCAGACCTTATGGCGGCATGGATTCGGGAGCATACAAATGGAGAGCTGTCCCCTTCTATACAGACCGACGAATCCATGCGCTCAGCGATTCTCAATGCCATCTACTACAAAGCGCGCTTTGATCAAGAGTTTGAAAAGAAGGATACCAGACAGGCTGTATTTCATACTGCAGATAAGGATGTGACAGCCGATTTCATGCATAAAGAAATGGATACTCATTCCTTTATTGATAATGACCGCTATGCCTCCACATCTCTGCCATTGAGCAACTCCTCCACCTTGACACTGGTGCTTCCAAAGGAAGAACAGGGAGCCAGAAAATTATTGGAAAGCAAGGGATTTATACAGGAACTGTTTCAGGATGATACAAGTGGTTCTGAGTTTGGTATCGTGAAGCTGTCTTTACCTAAATTCCGTGTACATTCCAAGCTGCAGCTGCGTGATGCAATAAAAGCAATGGGGGTGAGCTCCCTGTTTGACACCACGGCAGAGCTGGACGGCATGTCCGATGCCAAGCCGCTGTTTGTATCCAGAATCCAGCAGGAAACCAGTATTGACCTGAACGAGGAGGGTGTGGAAGCAAGTGCGTACACGATGATGGCTACTGCAGGAGCCGCCAATGTTGAGCACCCAAAGCTCTTAGATTTGAATCTGAACCGGGAATTTCTTTACATCATATCCACCAACATGGATGGTAAGAATCTGCCACTGTTTATCGGTATTTGTGCAGACCCCACCAGAAAAGAATAACGAAAAAAAGCTGTTTGTATGGAATCATGCTACGATTCCCTGCATGACAGCTTTTTATTGCCGGGTGACCATATGCCACTGCTTTTCAACAAGACTGTTACCAGCGGCAGGAGAAACTTGTACACATATGCAAGCATTCGTTTTTACAAACATTCTGATATCAAGCCAAGACGAATTATACACTGCTTTCCTCTCCGCTTCTTGATACGATACTCGATTATATGGATTTAAAACCCAAATCAATGTACTATACAATATCAATTCTCTATTCTATATTATATGGATGAAAATCTCAAAGTCTGACAATCAACTAAGTGCGCTCATGACATAAATCATAAAGCAAAATCCTTTTATCCTTCCCTATTTCTGTATGAGATGTAATCATAACAAAACGCTGCCATCCACGGATATCTGACAGCAGCTATTGTAACATCTGTTTTTATGCAGATAACAGCCTTCCTGTATATATTTATGTATACGGAGCGGCTTCTTAGAAATAACGGATATAACAACAACATATCCGTACTTTTTCTGTTTAAATAAGCACCGATTCCTTTACCCACAGGAACCAGGGAGTACCTCATACTTATTTTTTCTTATGGAATTTCTGTTCACTTTCCGGGTCCTTGACAAAAGCAAGAAACAGCATTCCCAGGAGCATCATCGGAATCAGTCCCAGAATACCGTACTGTGTTTCACCGGTAATCATAATGATAATGGATACCGCCATCGGCCCAAGAATAGCCGAGAACTTGGAGAATACAGAGAAAAATCCAAAAAATTCATTGGAATCTGCCTTATCCGGTATCAGCTTGGCAAAATAGGAACGTGATACTGACTGAATTCCTCCCTGAAACATACCGACCAGTAAAGCTACCACCCAGATAAAGGATGGATAGGTCTTAATCAAGGAGCCTGCCAGGACAACTCCGACATAGCCGATAATACCTGCATAAATCATTTTCTTGCTGCCTACACGCTCAACCAGACGGCCGAACAGAATCGAGAACGGACAGGCTACAATATTGATCAGAATAACAACTACCAGGCTCATGACATCACTGATTCCCATTTCTGTTGCCAGGGATACGGCCATTTTGATAACGGTATTAACGCAGTCTATGTAAAAGAAATAGGAAATGCAAAACAGAAAAATATTTTTATTCTTCTTCACATCGCGGAAGGTATGATACAGATGCGCAAAGGACTCCCGCACAACATGGGGAACCGGTTCATGATAGTTTTTCTGCTTAACATTTTTCAGCATGGGACGGGAATATACCAGCCACCACAACACCGCCATTCCCATTGTCAGACCACAGGCCATACGATAGCTCAACGTAAAGGAACCAATGACCAAATCACCGGTTTTCGGATCGCCCAGCAGTGTGACCAGGGCAAAGGGGATTACAAAAATCAGAAACGGCAGTACGGAACCGATATAGCCCCAAGCATATCCGGCTGCACTGACCTTATCCACACGGTCATCATCGCAGACATCCACGATAAATGCATCATAGAAAATAATAGAACCGTTATAGCCAAGCATCGCTATGATAAAGATAACGATAGCCATGCGATAATCAATAAATGGCAGTGCCAGTCCAAAGCCGCCAAAGATTCCCATGAACAGGAAAAATTTAAACATTTTCATTTTCTTGTCCTTGTAATCCGCCATGGTACCCAATACCGGTGAAATTACTGCCAGAATAATGGCATAGATGGCATTTGCCCAGCCAACATACACACTGCTGTCTCCCGGTGTGATTTTCGCAATCAGTAACGGAAAAATCACCGTGCAGGTGGTAAGTACCTGTGCTGAATTGCCGACATCGTACAGGATCCAGCTTGTTTCCTCTTTGGTAAAGCCAAGTTTTGTCAAAATTTTTGTGAACATAGGATTCGTTCCTTTCTCTTATGAAAACAGTGTATCACAGGGAATCAGTCTTGTGGATACGGATAACACAATATTAACAATTTTCAACAGGAAGAAATGCAGCCTGAAGTTCCTGTCCGTGTACCTCCAGCAGCGCATAGCCGCTTTGCGGAGTCCCGTAGCATACTGAGCCGGGATTGATCAGAATCACACCGTCCACCTCGGTAAAGCACTGATGATGCGTATGCCCGAAAAATAATGTATCACAGCCCTTTCGTTTCGCATAGGCTGCCAGCTTACCATACAGGGTACGCATGCATACTTCCATAATTTCATCACTCGCTACATGCTTCATCGCCAGAACCTCCTGTACGGTTTCATCATCGAAGATATCGCCATGCAGACAAATCACGCTGCGCTTTTCAATGGTAAACCTTAATTTTTTAGGAAGCCGGTGTGTCCGGTCATGATTACCCTTCACAATGCTGCATTCAGATATTTCCTGAAGCGGGAATCCAACATCCCCCAAATGAATTTTCAAATCGGCATCCGCATGCCGGTCCAGAATTTTCCTTGCGGTATCCAATTCCCCGTGCGTATCCGACATCAGTAAAATTTTCATATTGTACACCTTCGTATCCTATATCATCATTATAATATGATTCCCCAGGAATAGAAACAAAAACTTTACATTTCAAAGAAAACAGATCATGCTGGCAAAATGGTCAATCGTCCGTGGGCATGCTTCCTTACCTTGCAAAGCCCTATGGATTCTTTTCCATTCTTAACGCTGTTCGCCTACGTAGGCAATGTGGATTCACATACCTTATATTGAGATACAGAGATGATCTCAGAAAATAAAGGAGGATTTCATTATGTGTAACAATTGTGGATGTAACAGAGAGTTTGGATTCAACGAAGGCTGCGGAAGATCTGAATGGAGCCGTGGATGCGGATGCAACAACGATTACTACAATGACAATGCTGCATTGTATGAAGCAGAATGCATCGCGCGTGCTGCTCTGCGTCGCAGAAACAGAGAAAACCGCTGTGCCCGTGAATTCGTTCGCTGTATGAAAAACGCCCGCTGCGGATACTAAGCTGCAACGAGTGAAAGACCTGTGAATATTATGTTGGCAAAGCCGTATATGCGAACTTCACACAGGCTGTAAGCTGTATGCCGAAGCAGATACACCTCTTCATAGCATAAACAGCTTTCTATAACTGGGTGCAGTATGTTAGCTTTATCAACGCTTTTAAACAAGCCTTGTATTTCTGTATATGGATTGCTCAGCACCTATACGGTAGGCTTGAGCAATATCTGAAAGCATATCCAGGGTATTAAAATAAAAAAAGGAGGATTTCATTATGTGTAACAATTGTGGATGTAACAGAGAATTTGACGATAGCTATGATTTTGGATGTAACAAAGCAAGCTGGAATAACAGCTGTGGATGCAACAATGATTACTACAACGACAACGCTGCTCTGTATGAGGCAGAATGCATCGCGCGTGCTGCTCTGCGTCGCAGAAGCAGAGAAAACCGCTGTGCCCGTGAGTTTGTCCGCTGCATGAAAAATGCCCGCTGCGGATACTAAGCCGGCATTTTTTAACAGCCTTTCATGCTTCCTGCAATACTTTCAAAGCAAAAAGATTTTAGGGGGTTACATGTCTGATACAGCTCATATATCGACTATTTTAACCCTCTTTCAAAATTCAAATCCCAGTAATTTTCAAAATAAGTGGTTTGTTAAAACCGAGACCTGCGCAACCTGCAGGTCTTTTTTCCTCGCAAAGCCACTGCCTGCAGCATCAGTTCGTTAGCTGTTCATATCCGCGAATGTCTGCACATTTTCTTTCATACACATATCAGCCATAGAGCGATTGTTTGGTCTGGTAAAGTGTTCGTTAAAGCTTTCCCTGCAAACTTTATTCATTCAAGATCGAATGGTGTGTCAGTCTTCAATCATAGCATCCAGAATATCCTGCAGAGCCTGCTTTCCATTCATTCTGCCGAAGGTCTTCATATCGATGACATGGATAGGGATTTCAAAGGAATTCAACTTCTTTTTCATAGAATCCTTCAAATACCGCATCTGCGGCGCCAGCCAGATTGCCTGCATATGATACTCAAAATGATAGCGGCGAATAAATTTTTCATCCAGTATCTCCGCTGAGCCATATGCGAGGACAAGATCGTTATCACGTAGGGCATCCTCCAGATGATTTCCAAGCTCATGAATTTCCTCGACATAAATCTGTTCGCGCAGACTCGCCTTTTGAATCTGCTTACAAAACATACCGGATGTGTTTCCTGTAGCACAGCATACATATACTAACATACGGGTTCCTCCTTTAGAAAAGCTCGTATTCCTTTTCGTTGATGTGTAATTTCCTCATATTCGCAATGACAGCGTTTTATTTTCTTACTGCCAGTGGACGCTTTCTTCCACAGCTGTTTCCAATCAAGGATGGCTGTTGCCTTATGTTGCGGCGTATTCACGCATTGTGTAAACAGTGAATCAAGTCGTGCTGCCACCATGCAGATACAGCGCAGTAATTTTAACGGATTTTGGTCACCGTAAATATACGCACGAGGATGTCCGCAGAAAGATAAAAGCTTTGATGTAAGCATCTGCTCCATATCCCGACTGCGTAATTGGGTGCATAAACAATTTCGAAATGCGCGCCACAGGCATGCAGCCTGCTTTGACAGCTGCTGTCGTGTAACACTGTTTACCGCTGAGTTCGCATTATATCCGCTCACCTTCTGTGAAAAGCACTTATTACAATAACCGCCCCATAGCCTAATATGCATGCTATCGCATATCACACAAGGAACACTCCCCTCGATAGCACCCATATGCACTCCGTTTTGCAAATCATGGACAGATACAGCTTTCTTTTGCAGACTGAAACGGATGTACAAAGCCGCAAGCTTCCTGATGATCTGTTTGCCTCTTCGCCTGTCAGACAGAATACCGTTATGCAAAACAATAAGGGGCGTAGCCACGGCTTTATAGCCACAGGCATGTGCCTGAAGCAGACCGTCATTACACTGAACATAGTAATTCATAGATTTCCTCCCACACTATGAATCCATCATAGCATGACGCAATCACAGATGCAAGCAGGAAAGGGTACAATCACAGAAAGCGGTTACGCATCCGTTTCGATTCCCCTTATGCATAAAGCACGGCCAAAAAATTTCTTCGCATATGCCACTTTAAAATTCCAAAAAAAGAACAAGCTGCCACCACTCTGGCAACAGGAACCCATTCTCTGCTACTGCTTTCTCTGAATCGCAGAACAAGCACCTTATCCTGCATTCACAGCATAGTATCCTTGCTGTTTTATTGCTTTCAATGCCTTTCTATGTTACAATTTTCATACAGAATATTGTTTAAAACAATGCTTACACAACCGGCATCATGCAACTATATTACCAGCTGTAGCTACAGACAGCTTTAGAAAGTGAGGAACGGAAATGAATTGGAAAAACAGCACACTACTATCCCTGTTGACCGTTCTTCTTTTAACGGGGTGCAGCCGGCAGAATACTACAACCTATGAACC
>ENA-OWPN01001281-OWPN01001281.1-human-gut-metagenome-genome-assembly--contig:-NODE-1281-length-24318-cov-2.903268_pt1 | contig 24318 bp, 21 predicted proteins | sample MGYA00248266_ERZ651850 | MGnify/ENA primary metagenome ERZ651850 (study PRJEB26924, sample SAMEA4378296) | human gut metagenome | biome: human gut; feature: human-associated habitat; material: faeces... | reverse complement strand
AACCAAATCAAACCGGAGATTAAGCTGTTCACACCCGAAAAATAGCCAAATCTTTATTTTTTTACTGGAACTTAATATAGTATCATCCACTGTGCTGCATAATATGGATGGATTGGCATCGCTTTGCATAATATGTAATCCATCCATCAGCATAGGGGAAGTATTGCAAGGAAAACCGATGCTTCGGCGTATTCTGCAGCGGGACCACAAATACTACATCAAAAGAACTGTGAAAAAGCGTACTGGGCAATATACACGGAGGCCAACTGAAGAATTTGTCAAAAGACACAAAAAGCCATATCCATAATTAAAAATATCAACGCAAAAGATTGGGTAATATGGAGAAAGTGTTGTTTTTATGAAAAGAAAGTTGACTTTGCCAAAACATAGGGTGTAAGATGAAAACAACAAAACAAGAACACAAAATTTACAGCCGCCTATAGCAGGCATTTTTTTAACCGAGTTTATGAGAACGTTTACATTGAGGTGAGAGGTATGGCAGCGACAATTATTGATGTGGCAAATCTATGCGGATATTCCAAGGCCACCATATCGCGTGCATATGCTTCCCCCGAGCGTGTCAGCCCCAAAACAAGGGAAAAAATCTATGCAGCGGCCAAGGCGCTGAACTATACGCCCAACGCCATTGCCCGGGCAATGGTCACCAAGCAGACCGAGAACATTGCTTTTATCATTCACGAAAAACAATATCCGGTTATCTTAAACCCGTTCTATTCTCCCATTTTGGAAGCGATTCTGCAGGAAGGCATCAAACGCGGTTACAGTTTGTTTATTTCCACTGATCATGATGTGCGATTGCCAAACGGTGAAATTTATTTGAAAAAACACATGGATGGCGTCATTCTGGCGGGACAAACAGACAGCCAGACCATTATGAGCTACCGCAAACAGAATATTCCAATGGTGCTGCTGAATAATCGCATTGACTTGGATGACCTGCTCTGCATTACAGCAGATCACTTTGGCGGCGCAGTGCAGGCGGTTGAGCATTTATACCAGCGTGGGCATCGCCGGATTGGTTTATTAGCCGGACGGTTTTCTCCCCAGATCTATACCGCCCGTTACAATGGCTATATCAGCGTACTGAAAAAACACGGATTGGCTGAAGATCTGCGTTTTGTACAGGATATCGAACCGACAGTGGAAGCGGCAGAACAGTATATCTCTTCCATTCTGCATCTGGAGGATCGTCCGACCGCTGTTTTCTGCACCAATGATACGATAGCGATTGGTGCAATCAAGGCTGTAATCCGAGCAGGACTTCGGGTGCCGCAGGATCTTGCTGTGGTAGGCTTTGACGACAGTGAAATCAGCCGTGTGATTGAACCGGAACTGACAACCGTGCAAATTGATAAACAGCTGATGGGAAAACTGGCTGCTTGCAAATTATTTGACAGCATTAACGGAAAGAATTTGGAAGAAACATGGATAGAGACGCCGACAAGTCTGATTGTACGTGGCTCAGCATGAGGGAATATCAATACTCCCGAGAGGTCATTTCACAGGGCTGCGGTCGCAAAAGAACGAATAAAGGAAACAAGGAGGGATGCTATGCGCATAACATTTATCAATGTCGGATACGGAGATGCCATTCTGTTCCAAGGCGAAAACGGTTATACCGCGCTGCTGGATGGCGGCGGAAATCTGGAGGAGGAATTTGCAGGCAATTTTTTTCGGATTCGTGCGGTGGATTACCTACAGAAGCAGGGAATTACCCATCTGAACGATGTCATCATCTCACATATTCACGAAGATCATGTTTGTGGTTTAGAAGAGATTCTTCGTCTTATTCCGACAGATCATCTTTATGTGTCTTATTTTTTGGAACCGTTTTCATCTGCGCGCCCATTGACGCCGGGACCACAAGCTCCCCGCAGTGTGGTGCTGTACACCAAAGCGTTGAACGCATATTGTCGTATACTGAAACAGCGTATGCAAAGTGGTCAAGCAATTCACGTGCTCAAAGCCGGTGAGCAGCTCCCCTTGACAGAAGGACTCACTGCAACCATTTTGGGGCCAAAACCGGCTTCAATCCAGCATTATTTGAGACGAATCGAGCAAGTATTCAAGAGTGAAAGTGAGGAGGAGGTGACAAGGCTGTTGGGTGAGCTGGACGCAACATCCAACCACACAAGCCTGCTGATAAAATTCGAAACCGCCGGTCTGTCCCTATTGGCAGCAGCAGACAATTGCCCGCGGGAATGGGGAGACGTTCCTATTGATTTATTCAAAAATGTAAACGTTCTCAAATTGCCGCATCACGGGCAAAAGGATGCAGTTTCGGAACAATATATGCAGATAATGCCACTCGAAATCGTCGTAACAACTTCTGCTTCCGACCGGCGGTATCACAGCGCCAATCCCGAAGTATATGAGCGCTTACTAGCCATGCATCAGGGAAGCGCGCCGTTGCGGTTCCTGTTTACCGACGAACGGGAATATCCGCCCTATTTTTCACAGCCTGAAGGGTTTCAGGCAACCACACTTGTTGTAGATTCCGGCAAGATAGTACCGGAATTTATAAAAATTTGACAAAGAATTTATAGTTTAGAATGGAGGAACAAGGATGAAGAGGAAACGGTTATTAGCAACGCTTATGGCAGGATTATTTGCACTTAATCTGGCAGCATGCAGCGGTCCGTTGGGCGGCAGTGCGGGAGGCGGCGACAAGGACGAGGACTTCCCCTCCAAGCAGGTCACCATCATCATGCCGTGGAGTCTGGGAGGCGGCCCTGATACGATTGCACGTCAGGTAGCTGCATACGGCGAAAAGTATCTGGGTGTTCCGGTCATTGTAGAAAACAAGACGGGCGGCGCAGGAACAATCGCGATGAACACAGTTTTACAGGCAGCCGATGATGGCTACTCAATGGTAGTTGCAAACGGCCCGCTTTTCTCCCTGACCCCCAGCTTCCAGAATGTCTCCTACTCGCTTGATGATATTACCCCGCTCATCGGCATGCGCATTACAGAATTTGTTGTACTGACCAATGCAAAAAGCGGCATCACCACGATTGATCAGCTCAAGGAATACGCTGCATCGGGCAAAACCATCAAGTACGCCACCACCGGCGGCCCCGGCAATGACAGCTATACCATGATTTCGGTACTGTTTAAGCTGCTTGATATCCCGGCCGAGGCCATTCCCTACGACGGCGGTCAGGATGCCATCAACGCGCTGGTCGGCGAGCATGTGGACGTTGCTATCGGTTCTCCCCCGGTATACCGCGACTATGTTGCCAGCGGCGAGCTCAACTGCCTGGGCACTTTCATTCCCGAGGGCATCGACGTTGAGGGCATCGGTCATATCCCGTCCTTTAAGGAGCAAGGCATTGATGTAGAATTCACCGGCATGGATTACTTTGCTGTTCGCTCGTCGGTAGATGACAGCAAAAAGGCCGTTCTGACCAAGTTCATTCAGGATGTTTATGCAGATCCTGATTTCCAGAAGTTTATGAGCGAAATGGGCATGGAAGCCTGGGGCGCGACCGAGGATGAGATCCTCACGATGATCGAAGATCAGACTACCGCCATGAAAGAATATATTCCGCTCATCCAGTAAGCCACAACCGCGCCTGGTGACCGGTTCATCCGGTCACCAGGAACTCCCTGTTGAGGTGACCGACTATGAAAATCAAATACAATACTGAAATCATCTCCGGTCTGGTCTTTGTTATTGTTGCCGCCATCCTCTGGCTGCTTATCCCCTCCCAGATTCAGACTCTCGAGAAATCCGCGATCAACGCGCAGACTATCCCCCGCATTGCCATTGGCGGCCTGTTTTTATGCTCGGCTGGTCTGCTTATTCAGGGACTGTTGTCCCATGACAAAAAAGAAATCGTCATCACGCGCGAAACATTTCACTCTGAAGGCTTCCGCCGAGAAATGCGCTCGGTTATTTTTGCCCTCATGTTAATCGCCTACTGCTTTCTTGTCACCCTGCTCGGCTTCATCATTTCGACCATTCTGTTGGTTATTTCCATTTTGCTGTTTTATGGTGCACGCAAGTGGTATTATTATGCGATCCCACTCGTCATGGTAGGCGTCGTCTACTACGTATTTGGCGTCCTGCTGCGCATCTCGCTGCCGTGATTGTGAGAAGGGAGGATTTTTGTGGATTTATTTTTTCAAGGCCTACAAATTCTGCTGCAATGGCAGAACTTTCTGATTATACCGATCGGCTTGGCGCTTGGTATAGTTGTTGGCGCCATTCCCGGTCTGACTTCTGACCTCGGTATTATTCTGTGTATCCCGCTGACCTACGGCATGGATCCGACCATGGCCATCCTGATGCTGCTGGCTATCTACTGCGGCGGTACATACGGCGGATCCATCACCGCTATTTTGATTAACACCCCCGGTACCTCAGCCAACGCTGCGACCCTGTTTGATGGTTACCCGATGGCCAAAAAGGGACATGCGTACAAGGCGCTGTCCATGGCGCTGTTCGCCTCAACCATCGGCGGTCTGCTCAGCGCCTTTGCCCTGCTCTTCCTCGCTCCTCAGATCGCTAAGATCACCCTGCTGTTCGGTCCTGCCGAATATCTTGCACTGGCGGTCTTCGGTCTGTCGGTCATCGCAGGTGTATCCAACAAGAGCGTGTTAAAGGGCCTTATCGGCGCATGCATTGGTATCTTCATGTCCACTATCGGCATGGATAACATCAGCGGCACTACCCGCTTTACCTTTGGTAACATCAATCTTATGAGCGGCATTGATCTTATCATTGCCCTGATTGGTCTGTTTGCGATCTCGGAAATCATGATGAAATCGCAGTACAACCCCAGACTCGATCGGCAGAACATCAATGCGGCTTCCCTCACCAAGGACAAGATAACCCGCGACGAATATCGCCGCTGCCGCAAGCCCATCGCGCTTGGTTCACTCATCGGCATTATCATCGGTGCTACTCCGGGCACGGGCGGCGGTCTGGCTGCGTTCATCTCCTATAATCAGACCAAGCAGTCCTCCAAGCACCCCGAAACCTTCGGTCAGGGCGAGATTGAAGGCATCGCAGCTTCGGAATCGGCTAACAACGGCGCGTGCGGCGCTACCATGATCCCCATGCTTACGCTGGGCGTTCCCGGAGACGGCGCGACTGCCATTCTCATGGGCGCGTTCATGATTCACGGCATGGTGCCCGGCCCGATGCTGTTCAAGGATCAGGGCAACATCTTGTACGCAATTATGCTGGGCCTGATTGTCGTCAACGTCTTCATGTATATAATCGGCAGCGTATTCACCCGATTCTATGCGCATATCACCCGAATTCCGTATGAGATTCTGGCCTGCATCGTTCTCACCTTCTGCATTGCAGGCTCGTACTCTACCAACAACCGTCTGTATGATATCTATATTATCCTGATTTTCGGTATCATCTCTTACTTCCTGCGCCGCATGGATTTCCAACTGGTTCCGATTCTGCTCGGCATCGTGTTGGGGCCGCTGGCAGAGGACAATTTCCGCCGCGCTATCGTCCTGTCGGATGGCAGCCTGAGCATTTTTGTCACTCGGCCGATCAGCTTGTTATTCCTTGTAATCGCAGTCGGCTCGATTGTGCTGTTTGCATGGCGTAACCACAAGGCAAAGGTACAGAGCGCGCAGGCCAACGGTTAAACGCATTCCCAAATATCACAAACATTATGTTCGATATAAAAAAGCGGCGGGATCCTGTCATTATGCAGCCGCCGCTTTTTTTATTCAGAAGGGAGAAAACCGCGTATGAGAAATTCCATCAAAAAAGCGATATCGGTATGCCTGTTGACCGGCATGATGGCAAGCACGGCTCTTGCTGCACAGGATACACCGCAGACAAATAGTGCAGCATGGTTTGGAATGACGTATCGGGATAACAGCGTGCTGGTCGAAAGCGCGAAAGATATTGAAATCCTAAGCGGCAGTTTTCGTGTCGAGGAGCTGAAAATCACGGAGGGGCAAGATCCCGAAGGAAAAAATCATGTGGGCCAAGTTCATGAACTGACAGAAAATTCCTTTACCTTTACGTGTGGCCGTCAGGGCTCGCAGGAAGTGGCGCAATGGTTTAACCAAAAATTCTCCGGATATAACGATCCGGCAGTGACCGGCGATCGGACAACCTTTGATCAAACAGCGGATGAACTGAATTTCGCCTTTGTAGGAGACTTGCAGCTCACGGTCAAAGCACCGGCTTTTCCAGAAGGATGCTCTGTCACCTTTGAGGGTGTCGCCTTTGCACAGGGAAGCACCGCATTTCGCAACAACTGGTGGTTTGGTCAGCTGAATGGACAGCATACAAGAGATGCAGACGGTCCGGATCGGATGCTGGCAATCGGCGTGGACGAAGCCGGAAATACAGTATTCGCTTCCTTCCTGCGCGGCGGAAACGAAGTCAATGCCGTTTCTTTGGAAGCCATCTCTCCGGCCGGTACGGCAAATGATCGTGCGGTAATGCTGCCACATGTGCAGCAGGCTTTTCACGCACTGCCGGACACAGGCATCCGCAGCGAACTGAAGGGATTTGGCGGAAATTATGACCCATCGGTCAATCACATACAGGGTTATGCGCAATATCCAGCTGCAAACGGAACAGATTACGCACTTTTGACACACAGCGTTTCAACAGCACCGTATGCACATATTCTTGTTGGTCCGAAAAACGGCGAAGAAATGTGGGGTTTTAAAACATATTTGCAGAACTGGCAGCATCCGGGCGGCGTACAGAGCATTGGCGATTATCTGCTTGTGCCCAGCGAGCACGACAATCAGGCGCACATCGCCCTGTATGATATGCGGGCGCTTTCCGTACAGGAATTGCGCAGAGTAGAAACATTTGACCTGACAGTAGAACATAAAGCAGGGGCACTTGGCATAACTTCTTATAAAGACGCAGATGGCACGGAATATTATCTGCTGCTTGTAGCCCATCTGGATGGAGAAAACAGCGTGTACCATGCATATCGCACACCGGCGGCAAACGGTCTGGAGCAGGCCACTTTCGAAAAGGTAGGCAGCTTCCCGCTGGACAAAGATTTTCAGGGATTTGGTCTGGTTACCGAAGCGGAAACCGGAAAGGTTTATATGATCGGTCTCTGGTCGCCAAGCGAAGGCGCAACCTTTGCCGACTATGCGTATCTTTATGAATTGAATACACAGAACTGGACCCTCGGAGAAGCACTGGAAGAGCGGCATCTGACCAGCCAGGGCGGTTTCCCGGGCGTCATGGGCGTACATTTTCGCTATGGCGCAGGCGTGCTGGTAACGCCTGATCAGAATCTTATGCTGTATGCTTCCGAGCGAAATACCGTCTTGGGCAGTGTGCTGGCAATCAACGATTGGGTAAGCGGACAATGATAACCGCGCCTCAACCCTCTGAAGGTGTTCACATACACCATTTCCATTCTCTTTTCCTCTCACATGACCGACTGCACTTTGCAGTCATCTCCTCTTCTTCATAATCCTCCAACGCCAATCCATAGAAAAAGCGCCGATTCAAATGAATCGGCGCCTTTTTACATTTTTCCGTCTTGACTGTCTGTACGATCCAGAACACGCCTATCCGGCACTTGCAATGCTGCAAAACGCCGTGTCCTCTGCGGAAGGTGATGCTCAAAAAGATGGTAACATATTCAGAATTGGCAGTTTTATCGGTTGTTTCCTCCCAGCGTCCAACCAAAATCATTGTGATAGATCATCTGGCGCGTCATGCCGCCGTCGATGCAGATGTTCTCACCCGTGATAAAACCGGCTTTGTCCGAGCAGAGGTAGAGTACCATGTTCGCAATGTCCAGCGGATTACCCACCCGACCGACTGGCTGTTGATAGGCGTCCGGGCCTTCGTAAACGGTATAATCCGTGTCGATCCAACCGGGAGAGATGGAGTTTACCCGCGCCCTGCCCGCCAGACTCACCGCCAGAGCATGGGTCAACGCTGAAATGCCGCCTTTGGCTGCCGTATAGCTTTCTGTCTGAGGCTGGCTCATCCGGTCCCGGGAAGAAGAGATATTCACGATAGCCGCGCCAGGCGCAAAATGAGGTGCAAACAGCTTCGTAAGATAAAAAGGGGCAGTGACGCCCACCCGTAGGGCATAATTAAACTCCTCATAGGTACACGTGTCAATGCCCCTCATCCGCGGCAGTGCATTGTTAACAAGGTAATCCACATGCCCATAGTCCGCAATGACCTTACGGGCGAAGTCTTCCAGAACCGTTTGGTCGGCCAGATCGCCTTCATAGTAGTCATTGGGCAAAACATCAATGACACACACTTCGGCGCCCGCTTTGCGAAACTCCTCTGTGATGGCCTTGCCAATTCCCTTCGCACCTCCGGTAACGACCGCAACCTTATTTTTGAACATGGCTTTTTCCCCCTATGTTTGCATCTTTGTCAAAGTTTCATATCAGATGATAATACCCTCGCAGTGGTCGAGCTCATGCTGGATGATCTGCGCCGTCCAACCGGTAAAGGTTTTCACGCGCTCTTGAAACTTTTCATTCTGCCAGCGCACCTTGATGGACCGCCAACGCTTGGCAGGGCGTGTGCCGACAAGAGAAAGACAGCCCTCCTCTGCGTCGTAAGGCTCGGACTTTTTGATGATCTCCGGATTGAACATGACCATATAACTGCCCTCGTTATCAAAGGCAATAATGCGCTTGTTCACGCCTATCATGTTAGCCGCCATGCCGACACAGCCCGCCTTATGATGCTCCAGCGTTTCCAACAGGTCAGCTGCAATTTGCCAATCTGCCGGCGTGGCAGCCTCCGCTTTCTGTGCCAAAAAGGTTTCGTCTTTGCAGATTTCTCGAATCATACTTGGTTCTCCTCATGTTGTTGAATCACTGCCGCTCTTTTCCTTTATTATAGCATATCAGCACAATATCTGTCTGTTATATTTGACATGGTATTTCCGGAAACCCTCTAGGTTTCGGTGTCGGACCATCTGTGAGTATTCAGGTGAATAAAAACTGCTCATGACGCACCGTTTTACTGATGCAAAGGATAGGCAAAAATCCGGCGGATATATACCGGATGTAAAAATACAAAAAGTCTGGCTTGATAACCAGACCTGCGCAAAAAATATATTAGCATGCATCATGTTCAAGAGCCGGACCAAGGTCCGGCTCTTATGCTGTTTCCCTATACAAATTTTTCACAGAAACGCGCCGGAATTGCTGCAATTGCAAGCTGCGCCACATTGCTCTGTGGATTGCACCTTATGGTTTCGCACATTTTTTGTTTATTTGCCACCCATCTTCGCAAACAAACGCTTGGAAAGAAACCTCTTTTACAGCAGTTCGCGCTTGATACGTTCGAGCGCTTCGGGGGCTTGTTTATCCATCTTTTCCGGGAAGCCAAAGTAGGATACGCAGATGATGTTGTCACCGCCGACCTTAGGCGCGTCAGGTTTCAGCTGCTTGTTGGCAAAATCCATATCGCGCAGGGTCTCGAAGATGCCGTCAAAATCGACCTCGCCCTCGCCCATGGCGGTGTGCTGATGAATGGTGACATCCGCGCGGCCGCGGCTGTTGAGCCAGGGCGGATTGAGGATGTAGCGGCAATCCTTGGTCTGGTTCCACGTGTCCGCAAGCAGGACGTGGGTCAACTCGTCGCCCGCGTAGCGGAGCATGTGGCGCACGTCGCCCTTGCCTTGATCGTAGAAAAATCCGTGAGACGCCGAGTAGACATAGCCGAGGTTCTTGGAGCGGAAGGACTTAACGATGTCGCAGGTCTCGTCGTTCAGCTCACAGAAATCATACGGGTGGGATTGAATTTCAACGCGCAGGCCCTCGCGCTCGATGATGGGCAGCAGTTCCTCCATCGACTTGTAGAACATGCCGTTACAGATTTCCTGCTGGTTGGGGTCGCCCGAGAATTCAGTGTTGATGACCGGAACACCCATATTAACGGCAATCTCAATCATGCGCTTCCAGTTGGCGACCGCATGCTGGCGCTGCTCCTCGGTCGGTCCGGACCAACGGTAGACCACAATAAAGGACGAAATCTCGACACCTGTCTCGCGCAGCGCGCGGCGGTATTCCTCCTCGCACTCCTTGGAGAACAGCGGGTGCTTGTAAAACGGGTTGATGCGCGGGTGCGGGGACTGCTCGATATATTTGTAGCCCCAATCGGCTACCTTATGTACATAGTCATTGATGGACATCCGCTTAGCCAGTACGTCCATGTCAAATGCGATTTTCATGCGTGTTACCCTCCTTTCCGGAATGGTTTGTCCAGCCCCCGCAACCATTAAAAAGCACTGATTTCGTTTGAAATCAGTGCTTTTTCTTTTATTCTCGCCATTTCTGTTTTTGTACTGCAAAAACGAATATCGGGTGCATGGCAAAAACAAAGGGATTCCCTTCACTTTTTGATACTACCCGTTCTACATTTCTCCTCTCCTGTGCGTATGCTATCGAGTGGAGGTGCAGTTTTATTGACGGAAGGCTCATTTGACGATTTAGCCGGGAGCGTGACAGCCTATATCCATTACGCTACCATTGCAATAAGCACCGCCCCCCAGCCACAAAAAAGGGGTTCGATCCTAAAAAGGGTGGGTCCCCACTTTGTTGACAATCCGGAATGCGCGCTGCCGCCTGCCTGTCAGGCAGTCGGTCAGATTGCGGCAGCTCAACCGCTGCAATGCTTCAATCGATCTTGCGCTGTAAAAAGCAGCATGCGGCGTGATAATCACGTTTTCCCGACCTAGGAGCGGACACTGTGCCAGATCCGGTTTTTCCTCCCGCAGCACATCCAATCCCGCTGCGCGGATCCATCCTTCATCCAATGCACGTACCAATGCCTGTTCGTCTACACTGGCACCGCGGGAAACATTGAGAAAAATCGGGTGCCGCTGCATGCCTCGGAAGCAATCTTCGTCAAAAAAGCATTCGTTTTCCGCCGTCTGGTTCATGTGGTTACTAATCACATCTGCTGCTTGCAGCAGCGTATCCGTATCGGTTAGACATACGCCCATCAGCTGTGCCTGTTGTTCATCTGCATGGGGATCTACGGCTATTACCCGCATGCCAAAAGCCTGCGCCCGCCGCGCCACCGCGCGTCCGATCTTGCCCAACCCGAATATGCCCATCACGCTGCCGCAAAGCCCCATCGGCTGTGGCGCAGCATAATACTGCCACCGATATTCCCGGTCGACTATCCGAGTATAAGACTTCAGATTTCGTTCCAATGCCAGCAGCAAAGCGATGGTATGATCCGCAACTTCCTGTGTACAGTATTCTCCAATGGCGCAAACCGGAATATCACGCCGTTCGGTTTCCTCCAGATCGACGAAGTTATAACCGGTTGCATTGATCGAGATAGCTTTCAGCTGCGGCATCCGATCGAGCGCCTTTCGATCCAGCGGGATAAAGGCCGTGAGCAGGCCGTCCGCATCCGCCATTTCCCGGTAAAATGCTTCCGGGTCGGTATACGGATGCAGCACAATATTTGCATCCGGTATCTCCTGTCTCAAAAGCGCATATTCTTTGTCAATGTCACGTCCCAGCACATCCGGATAATCTGCAATAACAATTTTCATAGCGCTGCCTCTTTACGCTTCGGACATGGTTTCTTCAAACGCCTGCCGCAAACTTGTTATTGCTGTGTCGATCTCCTCTTTGGTCACGGTCAGCGGCGCAATAAAGCGCAGCACATTTTTATCGCATCCGCATGACAACAGGAACAGTCCACGCTCCAACGCCAGCGCAATGATTTGACTGGTGAGTTCACGGTTCGGCGAACCATCCGGATAGACCAATTCCATGCCGATCATCAGCCCCAGACCGCGCACTTCCCCGATGCTCGGATATGCTTCCTGCAATTTTTTCAATTCCCCCATAAAATATTCGCCCATGAGTCGACCATTCATGATGACGCCGTTTTCCAGCGCATCAATCGTTGCCAATGCTGCTGCGCACGAAACCGGATTGGCGCCAAACGTACCGCCATGCGCACCGGCCACCCATTTATCCATTATTTCGGTCTTACCGATTACCGCGGACAGCGGCAGGCCATTGGCAATTCCCTTAGCGCAAGACATAATATCCGGCTTGACACCATGGGTCTGCCATGCAAACATATTGCCGGTACGGCCAAAGCCGGTCTGCACCTCGTCAAAAATCAGCAGAATACCATATTTATCACACAGCTTACGCACATACTGCACCCACTCGCGCGGCGGCACCACATAGCCGCCTTCGCCCTGAACCGGCTCCATCAGGATGGCCGCCACCGAATACGGATCAATCAGGCGCTTGAACATGTCATCAAACTGCGTAAAATATTCTTTCGGACATGCGCCGTCCTGCATTTTGTAAGGCGTTCCGAACAACTTGGGATATTCTGCAAAGTAGATCGATGGCACCAAACCCTCATAATGCTTGCGATAGGCAGAATTGGATGCCGTCAAAGAAGTGCACAGCATCGTTCTGCCATGGAACGAACCCTTGAACGCGATGATCGCCGGGCGCTCGGTTGCATATTTGGCCAGCTTAATCGCGCCCTCGACTGCTTCTGCGCCGGAATTGGAGAAATATACCTTATATCCGCCGCCCATCAGGCCCACCAGGCGCTCTGCCAGCGCCGTTTCCACCTCATAATGGAACAGGTTGTGGCAGCAGTGCACCATTTTGTCCAACTGTTCTTTGGCCGCCTGCACAACCGTTGGATAATTGTGTCCCAGATTATTGACCGCGATGCCGCTGGCAAAATCCAGCAGCTTTCTGCCGTCATCCGTATAAAGGTACCTGCCCTGTGCATGCGAAATCCCAAACGGCAGCGCATGCAGCGCCATCGGCGGCATCACCGCCGCAGAACGTTCCTGTAATGTAGCCATATCAAGCCCTCCCCGCTTCGCTAAAATAATACTGAATGGTTTTGAGTATAAATTTCGGCAGTTTGCCGAAAGAATACGGCATGTAAATCCGCTCGGTCCATTTGTGACAATCCTTGCCCCAAACGCCATAATTCACCGCCGGAATATTCAGTTCCTTCGCCGTTTTCAGCGGCACCGGATACAACTTTTCATAACCCGGAAAGCACGCCTGCAGCATGGTGATCGAGTCCGCGTCATCATCAATTTTCAGATAGCTGGAATCGGTCAGGCTGGGGAAAAACTGCTGCAATTTCATTTTTTCCCCGCTCTCCGCCGCAAATTCTGCAGCAATCTTCTCCACTTCGGCAAACACCCGTGCCTCCTCGGGCACCTCGCGCTTGAGCGTATTATGCGGACAAAACGGCGTTGCAAAAAACACGACCACAGTCGGCGTCTTGATGTCGCACAGTTCGCACAGCGCCTGTACGATGCGCAGCGAAGTGAAACGCATATCATCGCCTGCCGCAATGGAATCATCTGTGACGCGGTCGATGAACGCATCCAAATCGCCTTCGTATACCGCTTTTGCCCGTTCATAGACCTCGCAGTAATCCAGTACCTGTGTTTTTTCCATCAGGCTGGAATACTGATTGCCGGACAGCTTCGCATATGCTTTGTAGCGCTCGTCCACCTGCTGCACCACAGTATCAAGCGCGGTGCGCGCAGCGTCCTTGAGCAGTGCCATGCTGTCAGTGACCTGTCGGTTGTGTACAAAATAATTGAAATAGACACAGGCATTGTGCGGCGTCTGCACATTGTAACATGGCTTGAGATCCTGCATTTTGAGCACAGTCGGCGGCAAGGTGTATTCCCCCTGATATCCGTCGCAGAAATCCGGATTACGGTCGATCAGGCGCACCAGCTCAGCCGCGGTCAGGTCAGGCGAAAACCCCTCAAAGCACTGCGCCACATGAGTCTCCCGACCGATGATATAAAACATTGGCAGCAGTTTACCGACCGCACCGGTATACACATATCGTGTGGTATCGCCGGCATACATGGGACAGATGAAATCATTGTTGATCGCCAGCCGGAAACGCAGATTGTGCTCCTTTTGGAGCGCCTGTATCAGCGGTAATTCTTCAATGATGCCGCGATGCAGCGTTTCCTCGACCGGATTGAACGACAGCAGCAGATTGCCGTGCATCTTATCCGCTTCCTGTGCCAGATGGCGCGCCAAAACCAGGAAAACCGCATCTCCGCCCTTCATGTCGCATGCACCGCGACCAAATAAATAATCTCCGGATTCCAGATCACGTCTGACTTCCTCGGGCAGCTCCGCCGACCGGAGCACCTCGGCCAGCTTTGCACAGTCGAACGCATACGGCTCGTACTTCCCATAGTCGTCTACATCTACTGTATCAATGTGACCATGCAGCATGATGCAGTCCCGCTCGGTTCCGTCTCCGCCCTTGAGCAGCGCCATCACATTGCGCCGGTGCAGTGGGTCGTCCTTCAGCTGCTGCGTGATCACCAGTTCCGGATGCGTCTGAAAATACGGTATTTCACGCAAATAGGCTTCGATAGCATCGGCGATGTCTCGTTCGCCGGACGTACCATTGACGCTGGGAATGGCGACCAGCTTCTCGGTCAGCGCTTTGATTTCTTCCAAAAACTCCATGAAGATTGCCTCCTCATTCCACATTGTATACGGTATACAATTCATATCCGAGAGAAACGCTTCCTGTATTGGAAGCGTTTCCCTCAGGAAAAATCCTTAGTTTTCGTTCTGCTCGGCACAGATCTGGCTGTATTCCTCAATCCACTGATCGATCAGGCCATCATCCTTGCACTCCTGAATGGTCTCGTTAATAATCTCCAAAAAGTCCTCGTTGCCCTTGGGCACCGCAATCGCCGTATCCTTGTACAGACGGTCCTCCGGCAGCATCGCATCGCACAGAACCAAATCCGGGTTGGCAATCAGATAGGGCTGCGCCACGGTAGACTCAATAACGACCGCGTCCGCCTTGCCAGTGGTCAATTCGAGTACCGCCAGTGGGATTTTCTCCAGCGAAGTGACCGAGGAGTTGGTCAATACTTCTTTGGCAATAGTCTCCTGTGTGGTATTTTTCTGCACCGCAATGGTCTTTCCATCAAAGGCCGCAAGGTCCTTGTACTGATCCGCATCCTCCGCACGGACCATCAGACGCTGCTCAGCCTGTAGGTATACATCCGAGAAATCCATATTCTGCTTGCGCTCCTCGGTTGGGGACATACCGGCCAGCATGATATCCACCTGATCAGCTGCTACCGCTGCCAGATTGGCAGTGAAGGTGGTGTCCTCAATCTGCATCTCCACATCAACACCCAGTTTATCACTCAATTTTTCCGTGATCTTCTCTCCGAGCGCCATATCCACGCCGATAACCTTCTGATCCGCGCTCGATATATCGATGAACTCGTAGGGCATATAACCGGATGCCGTGGCCACAACCATCTTGCCGCTCTCCTGAATACGCGTCAGCACCGGACCCAAATCGCTGGCCGCCGCATTGTCCGATGCGGTATCGCCGCCCGCTGTATTGTTTGTCGTGTCCGAGTTGCCGCAGGCGGATACCGCAAGCGCCAGACTGGCTGCCATCAGCAATGCCAGCGTTCGTTTTACTGTGTTTTTCATTTCTTTTCCTCCTTTTGTGGAAACAACGGTTTCTATCATTGTTATAATGATAAACTATGGAATAAACGATGCGCCGGATTACCGGTCGCTCTTTTTGAATTGGCGCTCCATCGCGCGCACGCCAAGACCAATCACAAACGTCACCACGAAATACAGCAGTGCGATGACCAGCAGCGGCAGAAACGGCCGCCCGCTGGTGCCGCTGATGGTATTATAGGAGAACATCAGCTCTGCCACACCGATCACCATCACCTGCGAGGATGCCTTGACTAGATTGGCAAATTCGTTGCCGAAGTTCGGCAGGATGTTCTTCACCGCCTGCGGCATTACGATCCGCAGCATGGAGCTGACCGCTCCAAAACCCAGCGACCGCGCGGCCTCCATTTGTCCAGGATCTACCGACTGGATGCCCGAGCGGATGATCTCACAAATATAACCGCCCGAGTTGATTGTCAGCGCAATGATGCCGTACACCGACCGTTCACCCGCGCTGCCCAAAAAACTTGGCACTGGCAGTTCCACACCGATCATCGGCAGGCCGTAATACACCATCATGATCTGCACCAGCACCGGTGTGCCGCGCACAAATTCAATCCATATATTCGCCAGCCAGCGCAGCGGCGGAATTTTGCTCATGCGCAGCACGCACAAACCGCCGCCCACCAGAACGCTCAGCACCCCTGCAACGATCGACAGGATCAACGTATTGCGCAGGCCGCCTATGAACAGCGCCGAGTAGCGAGACAGGAACTGTCCTACATCGATAAGCCAAGTATTCAAATCCATAATACCCCTCCTTTTTCCGCTCCATATTCGTATACTGTATACAATTTCCGCTAAGCAAGCACCTTTCCGAGGAAGTTGATCAGCCGTTCACTCTGCGGATGCTCGAACACCTTTTCCGGTGAGCCATATTCCTGTATGATGCCGTCGGCCATAAAGACAACCTTGTTGGCAACCTCACGCGCAAAGCCCATCTCATGTGTAACGATGATCATGGTCATGCCATCGCGCGCCAGATCCTTCATGACCTCCAATACCTCGCCGACCATCTCCGGATCAAGCGCCGAAGTCGGCTCGTCAAACAGCATCACATCAGGCTCCATTGCCAGCGCACGGGCAATGGCGATACGCTGCTTCTGACCGCCGGACAGCTGACTCGGATACGCGTCCCGCTTATCCGAAAGGCCGACCCGCTCGAGCAGGTGTTCCGCCAATTTATCGGCCTCCTGTCTCGGCATCTTGCGCAGCTTGCGCGGCCCCAGCGTAATATTTTCCAGCACGGTTAAATGTGGAAACAGATTGAAATGTTGAAAAACCATGCCGATTCTCTGTCGTACGCGGTTGATATCGACCGGACCGTTGGCAATGCTGTGTCCCTCGAACTGAATATCTCCACCTTGGATATTCTCCAGCTGGTTGATGCAGCGCAGCAATGTAGACTTGCCCGAACCGGAAGGCCCGATCAGCACCGTCACGCTGCCCTTCTTCACATAAAGCTCCACTCCCTTGAGCACTTCCAGACTCTTGAAACGCTTATGCAAATCAATCACCGCAATCAACGGATCGATTTCCGGATTGAACGGACGACCCGTCACGCCGTAGCTCTGGGATTTTAGGTTCTTATCATGGCCAAACGCCATTGGCCCCCATTTCATAGCCGCTTCCTCCTATCGGTTTCGGATAAACAAAAAGACGAGTTTGCCCTTACTGGACATCCTCGTCTCTGCTTGATGCGCTCATTATAGACCGTGAGAATTCTCTTGTCAACCGATTTTTGGGATTTCAGCATTGTATTCATTCTGTACAAAACCCTTCCGCTGTTTTTTGGACAAATAGCACAGTCTTTTTCCTCTGTGTGCTTACTTTTCGCAAAAAAATATGTTTTTCCCCATTGACATCTCAACCTCACAGACGTATTCTGCATACAGTATACGTTCCATACGAGGAGGTTGCATTATGAAAAATCTTCGACTGACCGGCGAACGTCTCATCACCGGCGCCGGCGCGCTGGATGCGCTCGGCGGACTTACTTTTACCCGTGCACTTATCATCACCGGCGGCAAATCGATGTTCCGCAACGGCACCATCCGCCGCGCCGAGGAACTGCTCTCTCCCCGCGGCGCGGTGGAGATCTATCACGGTATCCCAGCAAACCCCACCTGTGCGGATGTGGAAGCCGGTCTTGCCGTCATGCGCCGCTTTGCTCCCGATCTGGTCATTGCGATCGGCGGCGGCTCGTCTATCGATGCAGCCAAGGCCATGCTATTATTCTATGAATGGCCCGCGCTGAACTTCGACAATGTATTTCAGAGCACACTGCCACAGAAGCGCAGCAAGACTACGTTTGTCGCTGTGCCCTCTACCTCGGGTACGGCCAGCGAGGTCACACACGTCACGGTTATTACCTTTCCCGAGCAGCAGAGCAAGCTGGCGATCAAAACCGAGGCACTGCGCCCGGACATCGCCATACTGGACGGCGATCTGTGCATGTCCCTGCCCGCGCACATTGCCGCCGAAACCGGCATGGACGCGCTGACGCATGCAATCGAGTGCTTCACCAATCGCAGCAAAGAAACCTTCACCAACGCGCTTGCCATCGGCGCGATCACTGGTATTTTGCAGTGGCTGCCGCAGTCGGTTGAGCAGGCAACGCCCGAAAGCCGCCAGAAAATGCATGAATTTTCCTGCATGGCCGGCATGGCATTCTCCAATGCCGGTTTGGGTATGGTACACGGTATTTCCCACGCGTTTTCCGCCCATTACAACACGGCGCATGGATTGGCTAACGCAGTCATCCTACCCTATGTGCTGGACTATAACCGGCAGGACGCCTGGGTTGCCGCCGAGCTTGACCATCTGTCTCACATCGTTGGCGGCGACATCATCGGACAGGTGCGCGCACTGGCCGCGCAGGTCGGTATCCCGGCCTGTCTGCGAGACTGCGGGATCGCAGAAGCAGATTTTAAACGCGATGAAGCGGCGCTTATCGCGGGGTCCATGCTGGGCTCGACCGCAGTCAACCCGATCCCCATGACGCCGGAAACCATTGCTCCCATCGTGCGCGCCGCCTATTACGGAAACTGATGGAAACCGCACTACTTACCCTGCATCAGGTGGTGCTTATGCTTGCGCTGCTCGCAGTCGGCGCAATCTGTGCCCGACTCGGCTGGTTCACCGAAGCGGTCGCGCAAGGGTTGAGTAAATTCCTGCTTTGGTTTGTCACGCCTGCCCTGCTGCTCAACGCATACAACCAACCGTTTGAAGCGCAAATGGCGCTGAATCTGCTGTTTGCCGGCGTACTCGGCGCGATATTCCACCTGATGTCTGCGGCACTGGCACAGGTTCTTATCCGCAAAGGCGATCATGACACGCAGGCGATAGCACGTATGAGCATGGTGTATTCCAACTGCGGTTTTATGGCGTTCCCCCTGATTTCCAGCGTGCTAGGCGACACTGGGCTGTTTTATGGCAGCGCTTTTGTCGGCGTTTTCAACCTGTCCCTATGGACGCATGGACAATATCTGCTGCGCGGGCGCGACGGACTCAAACTCCGCAACGCATTATGCAATGCCGGTGTGCTCGGCACGCTGGCCGGGGTTTTGCTGTATCTCTTGCAGCCGCCGCTGCCGTCCATCGCTTCCGATGTAATCGCTTCGCTGGCATCGCTCAATACGCCGCTGGCAATGCTGGTCATCGGTTGCTTTCTGGCGCACTGCCATCTGCGTTCACTGCTACAGCATGACGTGATTTATCCCGCCCTGCTGCGTATGCTGGTGTGTCCCCTCTGTCTGCTGGGGCTGCTGTGTTTACTTCATGTGTCGCACTGGTGCGCGGCCGGTGCCGAACTCGGTTTGGTAACCATGCTGTGCGCCAGCTGTCCTTCCGCCGCTTCGAGCGTACTGATGACCGCCTCGCTTGGCATGGATTCCGGATACGGTTCCCGCATCATTCTGCTCACCAGTCTGCTGTCCGTTGCCGTGATTCCCCTGCTGTCATTTACAACCACGCTCATTCTGGTATAATTGACAACCAGAAAGTCAGGCAGTATACTGAGTACAGTATGCTTTGGGAGGAGCGCAATCTTGAAAAACCTCAAAAAAGAACCTTCACTGACCGATAAGGCCTATGCAGCTATCAAAGAGGCCATCATTTCCAACGAACTCGCACCCGGCACCATGCTGGCGGAAGAAAGTCTTGCCGCACAGCTTGGCATCAGCCGTACCCCCATCCGAGCTGCGCTGCAACGGCTGCAATTGGAGAAAATCGTTGTATCCTCCGGCAAAAAGATGGTTGTTGCCGAAGTAACGGCGCAGGATGTGCGGGATATTGATGTGATCCGCATTCATCTGGAGCCGCTCTCGATTCAGCTCATTGCCCAGCGCGGCGGACTGACCGCGCGGCAGTTATCCCAACTGCACAGCTGCAACGAGCGGCAGCGCGAAGCGGCAGAAAACGGAGACAGTCTTTCCTTCCTGGAACAGGATACCTTGTTCCATATTACATTGGCGCAGCTGTCCGGCAATCACTTTCTGTATGATCTGGTCAGCAAAAGCAATCTGACCATACAGCGTTTCCACACCTTGACCGGTACCCTGTCCCAGCACGCGCCGGTTGCGGTAGAAGAGCACAAGGCGATTCTGGATGCACTGGAGCAAAAAGACTATGCGCAGGCTGAAGCCGCGCTGCGCGCGCATCTGGAACAGGTGGACAATCGTCTTCTTCGATAACGCAGTAAACGTCATCCCCCGGTTGCGCCGCAGCACAGCTGCGACTAGCCCTGTGTTTTTGCGCATATGATACCTCCATCTTTCCCATGCCGACACCTCAGAACACCGTGATCTGCGCGTATCGTTGATTATGAAGGCCTGTCGGGAAAGGAATCTCTCGCAATCGCCCGCAGCATCCCCGCTGCCTGCACCCCTGACAAACAAAAAGCACCGGTTTTGCCAAACCAGTGCTTTTTCTTTTGCCATACTCACGACACCTCGATCTCCCCGTGAGAAAACCGCAGGATGACATCTCCCGCCGCGGCGACATCGGGCGAATGACTAACGATAATGACACACTTATTCAGTGACCGCGCGCGCTCGACTAATAGTTCGGTCACGTCATGCGCCGTATCCTCATCCAAACTGCCGGTCGGCTCGTCCGCCAGAATGACCGGCGCAGCCGACGCCAGCGCACGCGCGATCGCAACACGCTGCTGCTGTCCGCCGGATAGTTTCAGCACGTTGCGATCGATCTCCTCGTCCGTCAGACCGACCTGATGCAAAGTATCTGCTGTTGCGTGCGCGTCCACCAGCTGCACATTTTCGCGCGGTGTCATGTACTCAATCAGGTTATAATTCTGAAACACGAACGAAACGCAGTCATGACGATACTTCTCCAGCCCCATCTCCGCGATGTTTTTGCCCTCGAACAGGATTTCGCCGCCTTTGGGCGCATCCAATCCTCCGAGCAAGGACAGGAGCGTCGTCTTGCCGCTGCCCGACGCGCCCAGAATCACATACACCTTGCCGCGCTCGAAAGACAAGTTAAGATTTTCAAAGATAATATGGTCGGAAAAATAATAATATTTCAAATCTTTCGTCTGTAAAACCGGCATATTTATCCCTCCTTTGATTGGTTCAGCTCAAGTCGGTCAGAATGTCCTTGGGCTTCTTGCGCATGATTGAAATAGATGCAAGCAACACAGACACCGCAATCACCAGCGCCGCGCACACCGCGACCGTCGCCCATTCCACCGGTCTGATATAGCTCACCAGCCGGATATCCTGCAGCAGCCCGCTGAGTGCGCTGCCAATCACACCGGACAATCCCAAGCTCAACAGTACTGAAATCAGAAATGCCGGCAGTGCGACATAGTAATTCTCCAGCACGATTTGTCCCGTGATGCCCTTCGGCGGGATGCCCATCGAGATCAGGATGCCGACCTCGGTCATTCGCTCACGTGTCCACATCAGCAAAATGAGCGTCAGAATGCCCACGCTGAGCACCAGAATGACAATCAGCAAGAAAAAGCTGATGGTCTCGGCTTTCTGGATTGCGCCCGCCGTCTGCTGATATCTGGCATTGTTCTCCGAAAGGATAAAGCCATCCCAATCCGCGTAGGGCTGGGCTTTCAAGTCGGCCACTGTCTGTTCCATCCGCGCCGGATCATCCAGAAACAGCATAATCCCCGAGCTGTAATCAAACTGCTCGGCCGACCGATCCGGAAATTTAATTTGGTACAGTTCCTTCGCGGTGTTGATATCCGTGAAAACCACATTTTCCTGCAATTCACTCTCCGGCGTGCTCGGACTGGCCGGTTCACTGCGCGTCACCGCGTAAATCCCCACAATCTCGAAATCCACCTGCGTCCCGTAATGCGTCGGCTGCCAGCCGGATACGCCCTCGACTACGCTCGCGTGCAGCATATCCCCGATTGACAGGCCGTTTCGTTCCGCAACCTCCTCGGAAATCATCGCCTTATGTTCATCCTCAGCCGTAATCTGCCGCCCGTCCGCCAGCTGGTACGCCACGGCAATGAACCGCTCATGCAGCGAGGTTTCCGTGCATGCGATGAACTTAGGCACATGTTCGCCGGGCAGCCCCGTGCCGCTGTACGAGCCGGGAATCAGGTCAAGCCCATCGATATACATATAGTACGTATCGATACCGTTTACTTTGCTGACATTGTCCAGTGTGCGCACCTGCTCGAGCAGCTGCTCGTCGGTTTTCTGCTCGCCCTCGGCCGACTGCTGTATGGTGAAATATCCGCCGATGCTGCGGCGCAGCTCCTTAACCGCGTCGCCGCTCGCAGAGTACAGCGCCAGCCCCAGCAGGGAAATGGTTATCAGCGCAACCAGCAGAATCATCAGCAGCACCGTCCGTTTCGGATTACGGATAACATAAAGCCACGCGCGTTTTGTGGTCGGCATAGCAAACTTCCTCCCTTTACCGCAATGTCGTTAGAATCTGCCGCGGCTGTAGCTTAAAGATGAACGAGCCGCCCTTGCAGATCGCTGCAATGATGATCAGCAGCTCGAGCGCCGCCAGCACCAGCAGCTGGACAAAACCAAACGAGAAGTCGATGCTCTCCGGCCCGGCGTAGCTTCCGCTGTCATAGGCGAATAGCTCGGATAATTTGCCGCTCATGGTCGCATTGTAGATTTCTTCGTCTGTATACTCCTTTGCCTGCGGCTGCGCCGCTTCGATAGTGGACGTGAGCATCTGATTGCCAATCGCATTGGCGACCGGTATGCCGACCGGCAGCGCGACCACAAGCGCGAGCACCGCGACAATCACGGCTTCCAGAACGAATTGGCCGAGAATTCTGAACTTGCCGATGCCCAATGATAAGTAAATTGCAACCTCCTGCCTACGGCTGCGCACCCACATGGTGAACACAATCAGCAGCACAATCATGCAACCCACAACGATCGCGGCCACAAGGCCGGCAACCAGATTGCGAATCGAGTTCAAAGGATCTACGGTCGATTTATACATGGTATCGTCCAGAAAGATACGGAGATACTGCGAATCCTGTAAATTCAAATTTTTGACTTGCTCCACGATTTCCGTAAGACGGGCGGGATCGTCCACAAAAAACGTCAGACTGTTGAAGGTAAATGGACAAATATTATCTACCAAATAGTTATCATACCACGCGGTGTGGATTTGGGAGATCATATTTTCGCTCGTCAGCAGCCAGTTATAGGTCATCAGATATTCTTCCACATGTTCTCCCGTCGGCTGATAGCCATTGACATGGAAAATGCCGACGATCTCGAGTTTCCACTCTGCAAGCACCTTTGCGGGATCGTATTTGCGCAAATCCCACCAGCCAAGATGACGGTTACGTATGCTGATTGCAACGGTATCCCCAAGCTCCAGACCATTTTTTGCGGCCAATTCGTCGGAAATCAGAACCTTCTGGTTGTCATCCGCGGTGATATGACGGCCGGACACCAGTTCGAACGCGCCGCTGCGGAATTTGTCGTTGAGCGACGTTTCGGTATTGCCGTAGATTGCGGTATTGGAAAGACTCAGTTCATCGTCGACCAAACCGCCCCATTCCACATCGGCCGCTTTATACGCCATGCGCTCCGGATCCGAGGTGTAATACTGATACCGATTTGCCGCCGCGCCGGGGTACAATTGGATATTATCCACGCAGACATGCTCGACAAGCTGGCCGTTGTACGCAACCACTCCGTCCAGCTGCATGACCGGATCGATCAGCTCACGATTGAGCACAAAGCCGGAATATATCCTTTTCGTCGTGCCATCCCGCACCACAGCAGTCTGATAATAGTCGGGATCCTCCGCATCTGGTTGTATCTTGCAAATAAAGCTCGTTCCCAACCGATCCTGCACCTCTTTGGTCACCTCGCCGATGCTGCCCCACACCGTCACTCCGACGGAAAGACTCAATGAAATGACAAACAACAGTAAAAACAGCAGAATGCTGCGCTTATACTTTCTCCGCAGATACAAAAGCGACCGTTTGAACATTCTCCATCCCTCCATTGCCTGTTGTCATGCTGTTCCGCACAACACACCTCTTTGCTCCGCACACGACACTCATTCTGCCGCAATACATTATTATGATAGCAAGACACCCAGCCTTGCGAAAAGCGGCATAATTCACAAAGAATTCCTGCATTTTTCTCTATTGTCACATGCTGTGTTCCCTTATTCGTTTTTATACAAAACTGCTGTCAAAATGCGGCAACTGCCTGCATGCCTCGAAAAGTTTCGCCTCTTTTCGTGCTTTCTATCTGACGGCAAACCAAAAGCCGGGATGCATCCATTTCTGATGCATCCCGGCTTTGTTTGTTGCCTTTG
>ENA-OWPN01001279-OWPN01001279.1-human-gut-metagenome-genome-assembly--contig:-NODE-1279-length-24411-cov-3.150312_pt1 | contig 24411 bp, 20 predicted proteins | sample MGYA00248266_ERZ651850 | MGnify/ENA primary metagenome ERZ651850 (study PRJEB26924, sample SAMEA4378296) | human gut metagenome | biome: human gut; feature: human-associated habitat; material: faeces... | reverse complement strand
AAACGCTCCTCTATGGAGGATATACTTACCTATATGGAAGAGGATGAAAAGGGCTATTCCCATGGGGTAAGGCTGGGATGCCTGCTGTTATCGGCAGCTACCGTTTTATCCCTGCTGCTTTTTCTTTCCAATATCATCAATTATGCATTTGTACTGATTCTGGCTATGCTTTCGTTGTGTCTGAGTCTGCTGTTTTTTATGAAGCATGCACAGGCGCTGTCCCGGGTGCAACCGCTGGCTCATTTAGCTGCGGATTATGAGCGTATTTTTCGCCTGATTGAGGAAACCACCTTCCAAAGCGAAGCCCTGTGCCGGATTCGTTATGATGTACAGGATGCCCGCTTAGCGATTTCTAAGCTGAAAACGATACTGACGATGGTACAGCTCAGATCGAACAGTATTCTGTTTTTTGTCGTAAATGCATTTGCATTGCTTGATTTTCAATGTGTGATCGCTTTGCAAAGCTGGAAGCAAACCTATGGGAAAGCCTTACGGACATGGCTGTCGGATATCGGTGAGCTGGAGGCATATGCTTCTTTGGCACAGCTGACGCTGGCAAAGGAAATCACCTGTACACCGGACTATATGACAGGCTCTCCGTATATAAAGGCGGAAAACATCATGCATCCGCTGCTGGAGGAGGGAAGTGCTGTAGCTAATTCCATCACCCTCAAAAATGGCACCTACATCATAACTGGCTCTAATATGTCCGGTAAGACAACGTTTTTAAGGACCATTGGTATCAACCTGGTACTGATGCATGCCGGTGCCAGTGTATGTGCAGCATCCTTTGTGGCAGCCAGCATGAGCCTGTTTACCTCCATGCGTGTACATGATAATGTAAGTGAGGGAATTTCCACGTTTTATGCAGAAATTTTGCGGATACAGAAAATGAATGAAGCCAGTAAGGAACGCATTCCCATGCTGGTTCTGATCGACGAGATTTTCAAAGGAACCAATAGTGCAGACCGTATCTATTGTGCCACTAGTGCCATTCACCATCTTCACCAGCCATGGATCATCACGATGATCTCAACTCATGATTTTGAGCTTTGCGAGCTGTGTGATGACCCGCGGATATATGCACAGAATTATCACTTCTCGGAATATTATGAGAATGATAAAATATGCTTTGATTACCGATTGAAAGAGGGTAAGTGTACAACAACGAATGCCAGAGAGCTGATGCGGCTGGCAGGATTTAAGGAGGAAGTATGAGTAAGACATTTGTTCTGGCTGAAAAGCCTAGCGTAGGCAGAGAGCTTGGCAGAGTATTGGGCTGTCCAATCAAAAAGGATGGCTATATGGAAGGAAAGCAGTATGTCGTATCATGGGCACTGGGTCATCTGGTGGAGCTGGCAGACCCGCAGGATTATGACAAGCGCTTAGAAACATGGGATATGCAGGATTTACCAATGCTTCCGGAAAAGATGAACCTAAAGGTGATTGGACAGACTGCCCGTCAGTATAAGCTGGTTAAGAGTCTATTGAATCGCTCGGATATCCGGGATATTGTAATCGCCACCGATGCCGGACGAGAGGGGGAGCTGGTTGCCCGCTGGATCATAGAAAAGGCGAATATTCACAAGCCGATGAAGCGGCTGTGGATTTCTTCACAGACAGATAAGGCAATCAAAGACGGCTTTGCTCACCTAAAGGATGCAAAGGAATATGAGCCGCTGTACCGCAGTGCTGTATGTCGGGCAGAAGCTGACTGGCTGGTGGGTCTGAATACGACCAGAGCGCTGACCTGTAAATTTAATGCCCAGCTGTCTGCAGGACGCGTGCAGACTCCAACGCTTGCAATGATTGTGGACAGAGAAGAAGAAATTCGCAAATTCATACCAAAGGAATATTTTACCCTGCGTGTGGACACGGGCTATTTCACACTGGATTACCGCAAAAACAGCAATGCGTCCATACCGGAGCGGAAACAGGCAGAGGAGCTTGCAAGGCGGTTAAAGCAGAAGCAGCTCACGATCAAGGAGGTAGAGCGAAAGCTGCAGAAGGAACAGCCGCCGCAGCTGTATGACCTTACCGAGCTGCAAAGGGATGCGAATAAGCGCTTTGGATTCAGTGCAAAGGAAACACTGAACTATATGCAGAATTTGTACGAAACACACAAGCTGCTGACCTATCCGCGAACCGATTCCCGTTATCTGAGCCAGGATATCGTAGCGACTCTGAAGGAACGGCTGCAGGCTATAAGCATAGATGTATATGAGCCATACGCCAGAGAACTGCTGCAAAACGGCTATAAGGTAAGCCGGCGTTTTGTTGACGATACGAAGGTTTCCGACCACCATGCTATCATTCCAACAGAGGAATATGTGGAGCTTCAGCGGCTGAGCCCGAATGAAAAGAAAATATATGATCTGGTTGTACGCCGTTTTCTGGCAGTATTATCAAAGCCGAGCGAGTATGAGAAAACAAAAATTCATGCTGTATTTGAAAATATGGATTTCTATGCAAGCGGAAAGGTTATGAAAACAGATGGCTGGCGTGCCCTGAATCAGAAAAACGAGCGCTTTGATGATGAGGATGAGGTCGAGGATGATCAGAAGCTGCCGGCACTTTCAAAGGGACAGACGTATCCGGTAAAGGATGTCCGTATCATATCACACTTTACAAAGGCACCCGCACGCTATACAGAAGCAACCCTGCTGTCAGCGATGGAGCATCCATCCAAATTCATTCAGAATAACCGGATGAAAGCTGTTTTGGAGGATGCAAACGGAATCGGCACAGTGGCAACGCGGGCAGATATCATTGAAAAGCTGTTTAAAACCAATTATATTGAAAAACGTGGAAATTCCATTTATCCGTTAAGCAAGGGTATTCAGCTTGTATCCCTTGTACCAGAGGAGCTGCGCTCACCGCTGCTTACAGCGAAGTGGGAAGAAAAGCTCACCGCCATCAGCAAGGGAACCTTAAAGGATCGTGAATTTAAGAAGGAAATGCGCAGATATGCGAGTGACCTTGTTGAGAAGGTAAAGAACAGTGAAGCAAACTATCGCCATGACAATATGACACAGAAGAAATGTCCGGAGTGTGGAAGCAATCTGCTGGAAATCAACGGGAAGCGCGGGAAATTACTGGCCTGCAGCAATCCTGCTTGTAAATACAAGCAAAATCTCTCCTTCATCAGCAATGCCCGCTGTCCAAACTGCCATAAGAAAATGAATGTGGTAGGGGAGAAGGAAAAGCGCCTGTACACCTGTGTATGCGGCTTCCGTGAGAAATTTGACCGTTATAATGAAAAGCTGAAGGAAAAGCGCAATGTAGCTGGTAAGCAGGAGCTGCGTGATTTCAATAAAAAGCAGGAGGCGGAGAAGAAACAGGAAAAGAGTGCGTTCCAGCTTGCATGGGAAGCCGCACAAAAAGCGAAGGAGTGAGCCAATGAAGCAAACCATCGTTCATATTGCACTTGTCGTAAAAGATTATGATGAGGCTATTGCATTCTATACAGAAAAGCTGCATTTCACGCTCATCGAGGATACCTATCAGCCTTTACAGGATAAGCGCTGGGTCGTTGTATCACCTCCAGGAAGCAATGGTACAACCATTCTGCTTGCTAAAGCATCAAAACAGCGGCAGGAAGCATTTATCGGTAATCAGGCAGGGGGTCGTGTTTTCCTGTTTTTGGGTACGGATGATTTCTGGAGGGATTATGAAGATATGAAGAACAATGGCATAACCTTTATCCGTGACCCAAAGAATGCAGATTATGGTACTGTTGCTGTCTTCGAAGATTTATATGGTAATCTGTGGGATCTGGTGCAGTTTACAGACGATCATCCCATGATGGCACGCGTTTGTTCTTCGTGAGGCATAGTTTCATATTCAGGAAGATACTGTGCAGTTTCATTATATATATGTGTAAAAAAGTGTGAATAGAAGAAAGCTACAGATAAGGCTATGGAGAATACCGCTCCATGGCTTTTTCATTGTTGATATACAAAAAATCAAAAACTAATCATCTTTTTAAATGTCAGTATGGCTTGGTTGTAGTCTTACCTGACTTTTCTTATACGGTTAATACTTTACATTTCTCCTTATAAATACATATATAATTGCTTTTAATAGTAGCAAACAGAGTGATATAGTTTATGCTATTTTCATATTATAATTTAATCTTACAGCAAGGCAAAAGCTGAATAAATATAAGGGCATAGTATTGACATAACTAATTAAATTAGTTAAAATACTAATGCAATTAGTTAAAGGCTAAAGGGTGATAAATATGACAAAAGGAAATATCGATAAAGAATCAATAATTAACAAAGCGGTTGAATTAGTGAATAGCGTAGGAATCGATAAAGTTACATTGAAAATGCTTGCAGAAAATTTAGGGATAAAATCACCATCGTTATATAATCACATAGATGGAGTTGATGATTTAAAAATGCAGTTAATGATGTATGGATGGAAACAAGCGGAAGAACGTATTACGCAGGCTGTAATAGGATTAAGTGGGTTTGATGCAATTAGAGCTATGTGTTATGCCTTTTATGACTATGTAATAGAAAATCCGGGTGTATTCAATGTGATGTTATGGTATAACAAATTTGAAAGTGGAGAAATGGAAAAAGCTACTGCTCAACTTCTCACAATTATTTTTAAAATAACGAATTCTTTAAATATTCCAGAAGACTATTGTTTTCATCTGATAAGGGCATTCAGAAGCTTTTTAGAAGGTTATTTTCTTTTAGTGAACAATGGTTCATTTGGACATTCTTTGCCACTATCTGATAGTTTTGAAATTTCGATAGAAATTCTAATTGCAGGAATACAATCATTGATGCCTGAATGGAATAAAGTCGATAGTATTAGGACTACAGAAGGTGCTTCACAATGAAAAATAAAAGCTCTATAGTCTTCATAATATTTAGTTTTTTAATCTATGTAATGTCTAATGGAGAATGGAATATTCCAATTTTCGCATGGCTTTATCCAATTTTGTTTCTATGTATGATCAACTCTAATAATACTCGAAAAGTATATATTATAATTATCTCTATTTATGCGATTGGTTTTATTATTCAATTTGGAAGAGCCATTGGAATGGATATAAAAATATGTATAGTGGTAGCTGTTATGCTGTCTTTCTTGAAAGTTTTACCATATATCTATTGGAAGAAATCAAAAATGAAATTTCAAGATACAATTATATTTGCAAGTATGATGGTTTCAATAGAGTATATCATATATTTAATATATCCTATTTTAGGTGGTTTGTCTGATGCTTATACACAATTCAAAAATCCGTATTTGCTGCAGATCGTAACAGTAACTGGAGTGTATGGAATTACCTTTTTGATGTATTGGACGGCAGTAATGATCATATGGGTTTGGAACAATAAAAGCAAACTGGAATATATCAAAAAATATATTACTATATACAGTTCTGTAATTGGATTCGTATTTGTTTATGGTGTTGTTATGTTTCACTTTGTAGGAGATTCAGATAAAAGTGTTCGTATTTCTGGCGTGACAGTTCCAGTTTCAAATCTACTCAATAATGATAAGGATGTATATGCTACATTTTATACAGATACATTCACTGATGAAAATATCACTAATACAAGAAATAAACTGGCATCACTAGTTGAGAAACTTTTCATAAAAACGAAGCAGGAAGCACAAGCAGGAGCAAAGATTGTTTTTTGGTCTGAACTAAATGGAGCAGTTTTAAAACAAGATGAAGGTGTATTACTACAAAAAGCATCAGATGTAGCAAAAGAAGAAAAAATTTATCTGATTGTTTCATTATTGGTTAAAGTACCTTATGAGGATTTAAAAGAAAATAAAACAATAGCATTCAATCCTCAAGGGGAACAAATATCTGAGTATTTTAAACATGGACGTTCTATTGGAGAATTGTGTCAAAAAGGCGATGGAAGGTTGAAAAGTTTTGATACAGAATACGGAAGAATTGCACCATTCATATGTTCTGATATGGCTGTTTCTTCTAAGATACAGCAAGCAGGTAAACATAATGTAGATATATTGATTGTTCCAGCTTCGGATTGGAAAGAAATGACATTGATAGCTACAAAGACAGCAATAGTACGTGGTGTTGAAAATGGAAGTAATATAATCAGACATACAAATAAAGGAATTTCGATTGCATCAGATTTTAAGGGAAATGTACTTGCATACACCAATTACTTTCAGTCTGATACAAAGACATTATCTGCACAGGTTATGATGAAGGGGCGTTTTACTCTTTATTCGTATATTGGAAACCTGTTTGTATATCTGTGTAACATTTATTTGTTGGGAAAATTCATAATCCCCAAGATTAAACGATTGTTATGAGCATTACGAATAAGAGAAGCAATAATCTTACTGATTATAAGGCTTCTCTTTTTTTGGCATTGTTGTATAAAGGCTGATTCGAAAGTGCTAAATTAGCGGTTCAATCAATGCTTTATTGCTTAATTATTGTTGATATGTCCAATACTTTTGCAGAGTATCAGTGTTTGGTTTTTATTTTATGCAGAATAGCGGGTGATTACATGTCTGCAAGTAGGAGAAAGTGTACAGCTTTAGTTTTTCCATTATTTAAAATAGTGATTTTGCGTTGAAATCGTATTTTTATGTAAATCATAAATTTTATATATAAGATTTGCCTGTATTTTTACAATAGTAGCGTCAGCGGACGGACCGCGATTGTGTAGCTTATAGAAGAAATGATACACTCATTGTGACAGGTGGATGCCTTAGGAAAACAGATTTTAAAAAAAGCATTATTCCTAATACAAAGGTGTCATTATCCCATTATATGATGAATCATCGTGGTCCGTGTAAAAATGTATACGATTATGTATATAGTAAAAAAAAGACAAATCCCTCTAAAATGTAAGAAAAGCACAAAAAAAAGACAGCATATTTTCACAAAAATAAGCTATCTAATATCGTATACATATATAGATTCTATTCTTATAAAGCATAGTTGGAAAGAAGGTAATAAAAGCGTCAGATTAACACGATAACCATATTACTGATTCTAGTATGGATATAATCAACAGCTTACCATATGAAAGGAGATAGGTGAAAATGAGAAAACCAAAATTCATGAAAGTGATAGGTCTAGCTTTAATCTTCATGGTTGTTCTTTCACAAATGCCAGAAAATGGAATACGCGCTCTGGCATCCAATCCGATTACGTTAGGGAAACAACAATTACAGGAGGGGACAAACAGTTATTTCGGTGGAACAGCAACTTATGAACCGGAAAACAACACCATTATTTTAGAAAATGTAAAAGTAGATGATGGAGGACATGGGCTTTATATTCCTTCTGTTATTACCGGAATCAATAATGATGAGCCGGTTAGAATCTATCTGAAGGGTGAAAATTATTTTGGTACAGAAGACAAGCCTTTGAGTCGGACTAGGAGTGGTATATATACAAGCCGGCCGATTGAGGTGTATGGAGATATTGATGCAAAACTGATCTGTTATATAAATAGAGGCGGAAATGGGATATATGCAGCCTATGATGTAGAGAATGTATCAATAAATGGCGGTACCTATGTCTTCCATGATACTGCAAAGAATGATACCGATGGTTTTAATGTGAGCGGAGGTCTTGTTAAAATCGAAAATGCCAATATTACTATTGCTTCTACAAATACAACTATATGGGGGAAGCTTGGCATTACGATAAAAAATTCTTCTATAGCTGCTGTATCTGAACAGAGTAATGCAATATTTACAAATAATAAGCTAATGATTTCCGATAACTCGGATGTTTCTGCATCTAGCTTCAATCCCGCATTGTTCAGTGAAAGCGATATGACAATTTCCAATAGTAAGGTTTATGCGATATCGAATAACGATCTCGGAATTTGGTCAAGGGACACACTCTCCATCGAAGGAAAATCCGATGTCATTTGTAAAGGAACTGGTGGATGTCTGGGTGCTATATCTTCAGCTTCCATTACACCTGTGACTGGTGAACATGTAGAGGTCTATACCGGAGTGGATGAAGATATTGCAACAGCAATGGAGGGTTCGCCCTTTTCACAGAAAACAAATTTGGCAGGCATAAAAACGAATCCTTATTTTCATAGCTATTCACATACGCATACCGCAGTAGGCACATGGTCTAAGGATGATGCCACACACTGGCATGGCTGTACAGCAAATGACGGTAAAAGGCTGGACGAAGCAGCACATATGGCAAGTAATTGGATCATTGACAGAGAAGCTACCATTACAGCAGTTGGGAAAAAGCACAAGGAATGCACTATTTGCGGTCAGATTATGGAAACTGCGGATATCCCAATGCTGCATATACATATTCCATCCGATGTCTGGTCTAAGAACGATACTGAACACTGGCATAATTGTACGGCAGACGACAATGAAAAGCTGGATCAAGCGGCACATATAGCAAGTGAGTGGATTTTGGATAAAGAAGCTACCATCTCAGCTACCGGAAGCAAGCATAAAGAATGCATTATCTGCGGATATGTGATGCAAACGGAAATGGTTCCAATGATGAAAGCTGAAGAAGCTGGAAGTATTGAAAAGAAAATAAAAAGGGAAAACAATGCTCCCGGTGTACAAATACCTATGTCCAATCAGGAATTGACAAATGCTGTACTTACGCAGGAAGAAATAAGGTCTATCGAACATGGAATTGACATTACGATACTTCTAACGGTTACGGATGCTGCGGATAGTATAAGTGCAAAAGATAAGACAATTATGGAGAAGGCATTGGATCACTATTCCATCGGACAATACCTAGATATCAGTCTGCTAAAGATCATTGATGGGGAACAGAGCAGGCTGACAAAAACATCAGGAAGCATAAAAATCACGATTGATATACCGGACAGCCTGAAAAACAAAGAGAATACAGGGAACAGAGAGTTTGTCATTCTTCGGATGCATGATGGGTTAGCAGTGATTCTAAATGACCTGGATACGGATGCAAATACCATTACGATTGAAACAGATCGTTTTTCCAATTATGCGATTGCATATCGTGATATACCTGCTGAGGGGGACCTCATTGCAAATACGACAACCAATGCCAATACAAACAACAATAAAAATGTTGATAAAACACAGAAATATTTACCAAAAAACAAGCAAAAGCAGCAGCAATTACCTGCTACCGGTGATGATACGATGCGTATGAGCTGGTTGACAGCTTCTCTTATAACTGGAATGCTTGCAATTTTGCTGTTATCATATCTAAAGCGTAAAAGAACTGATAAATGATTGTAGACAGGTAGAAAACAAATTGTTTTCTTTCAGGTATTCATAAGTTGCTTATCTAATATAGTCATAGAAAAAAACGTCTGAGGGCGTTTTTTTTTACATAAAAATATTGAGGGCTGAAGAATACTATATATCACTTTTCCTTGTATAATTAAGTATGCAGTTCATTATCAATCAAAATGTTTATCCAGTGTAAAACAAAAAAACGCCATGTGACGTTTTTTGTTATGCTTTCATTGTTCCTGAATATGCAAGAAAGATTTCCTTTATCGGAGTGCCCTCCATAATGCGATTGCTTTCTTCCTCACTGATTTTCAGATGGCGGCGCTGATTGGGATGCTCCTGCGCCGAATAGATAATAAAATATGCAGTTCCATGCCTTGCCAGCTGCAGACTTCCTTCCTCCTTCAGAAGAACAGACATGGATTTCGCCTTTTCCGCCTTATGATCGCCCTCCCGGTGCCACAGCTCTACCTGATCTTCATTGTACAGCATGTGAATGAAATTCTTTTGCGCCATCGGATATTTGTTATAGAAATCCTGCAGCATATCCTTCATCGCCTGTCGTTCCGTATAGCCGTCATTCGGGCACGTGCTTTTTACAAACGGGATATTATTTCTGGTGAGTGCAGATAATATTTCACTCTCATAGGAATACACCAGCGGACGGATAAAGGTTGTATCCGTTCTTGACATGTACATCTTTGGTAAAAAGGTTGCCAGCTTCCCGCCGTGAATTGCATTCATCAACAGAGTTTCTACAGCATCATCGCTATGGTGTCCGAACGCAACCTTTGTACAGCTGAGCTTTTTTGCGGCATCGATCACCGTGGCCTTTTTAAACTTGGAGCACAGGCTGCATTTGATCCTGCCTTCCTTGTCGGGATTGCGCTTTAAAATCTCATACACCTTGGAATCAAACTGATGAAACGTAATGCCCTGTTCCCTGCAAAAGGCTTCCACCTCAGAAAAATCCATATTTGGAAACCCGAGCTTAATATGGATTCCAACAACCTCAAAGTTGCGGTCCGCAAATTTTGAATACATATGCAGCGCTGTCAGAAGCACCATGCTGTCCTTACCGCCGCTCACGCCTACTGCAATGCGGTCACCGTCATCGATGAGATGATAATCCTGGTCAGCCTTTCGTATGTCACCTAATATCGTATGTAGTTCCATTTTTTCACATCCTTTAAAAACTGTTTCATTATACCATGCTTTTTTTCACTTTCACATATTCCTCTCATGATTTGTGAAAAATATATGATATAATTAGTGACGGTGATAAGATGGACGGTATTTTACTAATCAATAAGGAACAAAATATGACTTCTCATGATGTCGTAGCTCGTCTGAGAAGAATATTACATACAAAGAAAATCGGACACAGCGGAACCCTGGATCCGAATGCAACCGGTGTCCTGATGGTGCTGATTGGCAGGGCATGCAAGGCATTGCCCTTTCTGGAGGATACAGATAAGGAGTATGTTGCGACGCTGCAGCTTGGAATACGAACCATCAGTGATGATATATGGACACCGCCGCTTGCCCAGGCACCCATTCAGCCGATTACGGATTTTGCGGCTGTGCTGGATACCTTTCGCGGGGTACAGGAACAGGTGCCGCCGATGATTTCCAGTGTTCGTGTAAATGGAAAAAAGCTATATGAATATGCAAGAGAGGGGAAAGAGGTGGAGCGTCCTGTGCGTAAGGTCACAATTTATGACATTGAAGCACTGGATGTGGAGAAGCTGAAATTCAGAGTAAGCTGCAGCTCGGGAACCTATGTACGTTCTCTGTGTCATGATATTGCCAAGAAAACCGGTAATCTGGGATGTATGTCCTCTCTGGTACGGACAAAGGTCGGGCGGTTCTCTCTGGAGCAGTGCGTTACTCTGCAGGAGGTCGAGGAAGGATGCTTTCAGCTGCATTCTCTGCGGGAGGTGCTTTCTCATTATGAATGTGTGGAGTATGAACAGCCTGCGGATATTTATAACGGAAAGCGGATTCGGCTGTCCTGTGAGGCGGATGATATCGCGGTTACGCACAACGGAGAAATTGTGGCCATTTATCAGCGTGAGGAAGCGGATGTATTTCATTGCGTCCGCGGATTATGGTAGGTGAAAATATGAAGGAAATACATATAAGCCTGAAGCAGACTCCTGTGGTAGAGGAGTCGCTGACAGCCTGTATCGGATATTTTGACGGTCTGCATCTGGGACATCAGAAGCTGATCGAAGAGGTGAAGCAGGTAGCAGAAAAGCGCAATACGCGAAGTGCTTTGATTACCTTTGAACCCGATCCCTGGTGTGTAATCAAGGGGCTGCGGGAAATTGCCCACATTACGCCGATGAAGCAGCGGATGCGGATTGCAGAAGCGATGGGCATAGAATACTGGATCATCCTTGACTTTTCCAAGGAAATGGCGGATTTGACGCCGCAGGATTTTCATGAGCGAGTGCTGAAGCCTTTGCATCTGGATACGCTGGTATGCGGATATGATTTCCATTATGGAAGAAAAGGGGAAGGGGATGCCCGGCAGCTGCAAAGACAGCAGGATTTTGAGGTGCATATTATTGACGAGGTCAGCAGTGAGCATAAAAAAATCAGCTCCACCCGCATTGAGGAGCTGATTAAAGAAGGCAGCATGGAAAAGGCTGCGCGTTTTATGGGGCGCTGGTATGACATGGAGGGAAGTGTCAAGGGAGGCAGCCGCGTAGGGAGAAAGCATGGCTTTCCAACGGCTAATCTGCACCTTTATGAACTATATGTCATGCCAAAAAAAGGTGTCTATGTGGGGGCTGTCAAGGTGCAGGGGACATGGCACAAGGCGATGATCAACGTCGGAAACAATCCAACCTACAATTACCAGGAACAGCTTTCCATTGAAGCGCATCTGCTGGACTTTGACCGGGATATCTACGATGAGCCGGTTACCTTCCGCTTTTTGTCCTACATTCGAGAAGAACAGAAATTCCACGATGCGGATGCATTGCATGAACAACTGAAAAAAGACCTGGCAGCGACACATTCCTACTTTATGGAGGGAAAGGAGTCAGCCCTATGCGATTAAAGGTATTTGACACAATAGACGAAGCGCTATCCCTGCTGGATGAAAACAATGCGTTTTACCATGAGATTGAGCGTGAAATCGAGCAGTATCTGACGGTAGTATTCAAGGAATCCAGTGAGATGATCGTGGATATCAACTCCCGTGTGAAATCCAGGGAAAGCCTGCGTGAAAAAATCATACGCAACCGCTTCTATGTAGAAAATGACAGTGCACAGGGGATTCTGGATAATCTAAGCGATCTGATCGGCTTTATTATTGAATGCCGGTTTATCGAGGATGAATATAATGTACTTAACAAAATACGGGAAACACTGAATGTCCGCAATGCGGAGGATGGCTTTTACTATAATGAAATCAATCCGAACTTTTTTCTGGACTGTGCCTCACGGCAGCCGCAGATTCAAAAGAACGGCTTTGCCATCTATCGTATAGACGGCTATTACCGCAAGGGAGATCAAAAGGTCAATGTCGAACTGCAAATCAAGGCACTGGTACATTCCTTCTGGGGAGAAATTGAGCATAAGCTCGTATATAAAAATACAAACTATTATGTTTATGATGATTTCATGAAGGATCTGCTTGCCAGTATTAAGGCCAATCTGACGATTACCGACCGGCAGCTGAATATCATTTACAATCAGATGCAGGAAACCTCGCTGAGTGATTCCAGCATTACGGAAACCAGCTTTGAAAAGCAGATATCCAAGGCAATTAATGACCTGTTTGCATTGAAAATGAATGAATCCATCGGGTTTACCATGAACCTGAAGAGCGTTTCCACCATTCTGGGACATTATATTTTCATTAAGGATATCCGCTTTGATGGTGGCAACAACGACCGTATTTCCACACTGTTTCGCACCTTTAAGAAGCTGAACTCCATTCAGATGGATTTTGAAAATGAAATAGAAATGGAACAGGATTTCTATTCCAAGGATGTTTTTGTCCATATTCTGGGAAATCATCTGATATCCGTATTGAACCGTGATTATGACTGGTTTGTTTTCTTCAAGATGCTGTTTGCCATTGAACCGGGGAACAACATGGAGGATTTCTGTCTGTTTTTGAATGTTATCAAAAACTATCTGGTGGATAACTACTGGCTGAATACCAGCTTTGTGCGGCTGCCGATGGATCAAAGCGACCTTCTGCATGAGGAATGTGCCCGTATTCTGGCAAACTCCTTGTGTGAAATCGGTACGATCGATATCATTCATGATGATAAAATGGTTGCCATTAACAAAGCCTTTGTCCGTTTTATCGAGGAGCTGGAGAATCGTGTGATTTCCTATTCGGATTTCATGCAGTACCAAAGCGCCTATTACGAGGACTGGATGCAGCGCATGAGCAATATATTTCAAAAGTAAAAAAACTGGTATAAGAGGTGTCCTTCCTGCATAGGGTGTAATAGCAAGGAGGGCACTTTTTATGAATAAACAAGCACTTGCATTTCTGACCATGTTCTCTCTGATTCTGATGCTGTCCGTCTATTATGTGACACTGCCGGCGGATTCTACCAGTGTCATGGAGGAGCAGTCCACACAGACGAAGGAGGAGACCAAACAGGAAACAGCGACTTCCACACCGTCAGAGAATGAAAAGCAGGATCAGAGCAAGACAGAGGAAGCACAGGAACAGAAGAAGGATACATCAGAATCAGCAGACAGCAGCAAGCTGCAGGACAGTATCAATCAGAAAAAGGAAGAGGAAATCAATCGCAATTCCAGCGTTGTTGCGGATACCAAAAGTGATGATGCCGCAAAGAAGGAGGCACTGGCTGCCATTGACGAGCTGAAGGATGAAAAAGCCCTGCAGAAAAGTGTTGCGGATATCCTGAAAAAGGAGGGCTATCAGACGGCGGTGGAAATCAGTGAGAATACCTGCATTATCACGGTATTTGAACATAAGGATGATAAAAATGCTGCGAAAACCATTATGCAGAAGGCGCAGGAGGCCACAAATCATAAATATTTGATGGAAGTTACTTTCAAATAGGATTTCTTTTTGGTATAATAAACCTAGAAGGTGATGAAAATGGCTCAGGAATATATTGCATTAAAGGAACGAAACAATGCTGGTGTGATTGCATTAAGCAAATCAGCATTTCAGACGATTGCAAAAATCGTTGTCGAAGAGGATGAAAACATCGCGCTGGCAGAGAGTGCTGCGCCGTTTAAATATCCGATCAGCTGCAAGATCGTAAACGATCAGCTGATTTTGTCCATCGACATAAAAGTAAAGTACAGCGTAAACGTAAATGAAGAATCAAGCAAAGTACAGAGTAAGATCTTTGAAAATATTGAACATATGACCGGGTATACACCGGATATCATCGATATCCATGTCGTTGGCTTTATCTTTTAAAGAAATCCTTACGGATTTCTTTTTTTCATGAACAGAAAGGATGTGAGCATATGGCGGTAAGTCTTGAAAACTGCCTGGTGATCGGAATATCGAGCCGGGCGCTGTTTGATCTGGACGATGAAAATTACATATATGAAACAAAAGGGCTGCAGGCATACAGTGATTACCAGCTTGCACATGAAAACGAAATATTGAAGCCGGGCAGCGGATTTGCGCTGGTGAAGGCGCTGTTGAAGCTCAATGAGCTTTCAGATCAGCGTCGTGTTGAGGTATTGATTATGTCACGCAACAGTGCAGATACCTCCTTGCGAATCTTTTCTTCCATCGAGCATTATGGTCTGGATATCACACGGGCGGTATTGAGTGGGGGAGGCTCCCTAACCGGGTATCTGGAGGCCTTTGGCGTGGATTTGTTTCTCAGTGCGCATGAGGATGATGTGCGCTCTGCCCTGCAGGCAGGCTTTGCGGCTGGGCGTATTTATACCAATGCGATTGCGGATTATGACCCGCTGCAGGAAATCGAACAGATTCGCATTGCCTTTGACGGGGATGCCGTACTGTTTTCCGATGCCAGTGAACAGATTTATCAAAGGGATGGTCTGGAGGCATTTGCCCAGCATGAGAAAAGCTGTGCCAGACAGGCGCTGCCAGAGGGGCCGTTTGCGCATTTTCTGAAAACGATAGCTTCGCTGCAGAAGGAATTTGCGGACTGTTCCCCGATTCGCACAGCCCTGGTGACTGCCCGCAATGCACCGGCACATGAACGGGTGATCCGTACGCTGAGAGCATGGGATATCCGCATTGATGAAGCCTTCTTTCTGGGAGGCATTACAAAGAAGGATGTGTTAAAGGCATTTGGTGCGCATATCTTCTTCGATGATCAAACAAGCCATACCAGCCCTGCCAGCAGTGTGGTGCCGAGTGCACAGGTTGTGTATGGTAAATAATTCGTGAAAAAATTAGCAGAAGCAAAGACTGCCAACCGGCAGGGAAATATGATAAAATAAAAAGGATGAATGGAGGATTTCTATGAACAGCAGACATAAATTACGGGAGCTGGCAATGACCAGCCTGTATCAGCATTTTTTATTACAAAAGGATATTAAGCAGTGTGTATACGATAACTGTGAGACAAATGAAATTGACCCGTTTCTATATACGGTGACGATTGATGCCGTGGCGTATCGTGATGTATATATTGACAAAATCAATGAGGCTCTGCGCCAGGACTGGACATTTGACCGTCTGGGGTTTGTCGAGCAGGCGATTTTGCTTATGGCTGCCTGTGAGCTTGACCTGGAAACGGCGCCAAAGGCTATCGTTATCGATGAAGCAGTCACACTTGCGAAAAAATACTGTGACGATGAAACATATCGTCTGATTAACGGAGTACTGGATGGTCTATGAGTCAGAGTGTGTATAGTGTTTCCTCACTGGTTCACTATATCAAGCAGTCGCTGGACAATGATATCCGGATACAATCCATTCTCATCAAGGGGGAAATTAGTAATTTCACCAATCATCGCAGCGGACACTGGTATTTTACATTAAAGGATGCCCGTGCCAAAATCAGCTGTGTGATGTTTTCCTCACATGCACGCCGCTGCCGCATTGTATTGAAAGAGGGAATGAAGGTCATCGTGACGGCTTCCGTTTCCATGTATGAGGCAGGGGGAAGCGTGCAGCTGTATGTGACCGGTGTACAGGCGGATGGTCTTGGAGATTTGTTTCTGCAGCTGGAGGAAGTAAAAAGAAAGCTGGCTGCGGAGGGACTCTTTGATCCCAATAAGAAAAAGGCACTGCCGCAGTATCCGATGAGCATCGGTGTTATCACCGCGAAAAGCGGAGCTGCTGTGCAGGATATCCTGACGACGATTTCCCGGCGCTGGCCGCTGGCAGAGGTAAAGGTATACCCCAGCCTTGTACAGGGCATTCAGGCAAGTGAGGCCATTGTAAAAAATCTTGCACTCGCAGATTGTGGAAATCATGATGTCGTATTGCTTGCCCGTGGAGGGGGAGCTATTGAGGATTTATGGTGCTTTAATGAGGAAACGGTTGCCAGGGCGGTATATGCGATGTCTTCCGTAATCGTAACCGGAGTCGGACATGAAACGGATACGACGCTTGTCGATTATGTATCGGATGCCCGTGCACCGACGCCGACGGCTGCTGCAGAGCTGATTACACCGGATCTGGAAGAGGTGCGTATGCATGTGGCACTGCTTCGCCGCCGTATGATCAAGGATATGGAAACCCGGCTGCAGCTTGCCAGACAGGCGTTGGAGCCAGTAAAGCAGCACCGGTATATGAAGGATCCGCAAAGCTATATACGCGAAGAGGAAATGAAGCTTGCCATGCATGTGCGCCGCCTTGGTGTTGTGGAAGCGCAGGTAGCTGCACTTGCCATGCGGCTGAAGCAGAATTCACAGCAGCTGGCAATCCACAGTGAACGCTTGTATCAGATCAATGCGCGAAACGTGGAACAAAGCAGGCTGAGGCTGCAAAATGCCCTGCACAATTACGATATGCAGCGCAAGCGTCAGATGCGCAATGTCAGTGCTCTGCTGGATGCGTATTCCCCATTGAAAAGTCTTTCGCGCGGATATGCGATTGCCTACCATGAGGATGCGGTGATTTCCAGTATAGAGGATGTAGAAGTAAACGATACCCTGCGGCTTCGGCTGCAGGATGGATATATTGATACCATCATTGAGAAGAAGGAGAACTTATAATGGAACAGAAACTGCCTTTTAAACAATCCATGAGCCGGCTGGAGGATATCATCGCCGCATTGGAGAAAAATGAAATTGAGCTGGAGGATGCGATTGCTCTGTTTGAAGAAGGACTGCAGCTGGTAAACTCCTGTGATTCTCAGCTAAAGAACTTTGAAAACCGCGTACAGGAGCTGCTGAATACATATCAGGAGGGAAATGAAAATGCCTGATTTTGAAGATTATCTGACCCATTGTCTGGATAGCGTGCCTGCAAGCAGGGTACGGGATGCTATGCAGTATTCCCTGATGGCAGGCGGTAAGCGGGTGCGTCCGAAGCTGCTGCTGGCTGTGCTGAACGCATACGCCCAGGAGGAAGCCATCGGCTATCCGCTGGCAGCAGCGATCGAAATGATACATACCTATTCCCTGATTCATGATGATCTTCCGGCGATGGATAATGACACACTGCGCCGTGGCATGGCTACCTGCCATGTAAAATATGGTGAGGATGTGGCGATTTTGGCAGGGGACGGCCTGTTGACCTATGCATTTGCACAGGCGATGAAAACAGCTTGCCCTGCGGATGAGCTTGTTGAAATTTGTCGTTTGCTGTCTGATTACAGTGGGGCAGGTGGTATGATTCTGGGACAAATCAAGGATTTGGAGGGGGAAGCCAATCCGCATATTGATTTACAGTCGCTGCAGGATATTCATTTCTACAAAACAGGAAAGCTGCTTACACTTCCGCTGCTATGCGGCGCACTGCTTGCCGGGCATAAGGCAGATTTGCCGGTATGGGAAACGATCGGTGCGGATATCGGATTGTCCTTTCAGATTCAGGATGATATTCTGGATGTGACAAGCACGGTGGAGGAGCTTGGAAAAAATATCAACAGCGATGCGGAAAATGAAAAAAGCACATATGTAACGCTGCAGGGAATTGAAAAAGCAAAGCAGGATGCGGATTTCTATTATCGGCGTGCAATCACACAGCTTGATTCCCTGAAGCTGGATACAGAGCCGGTAAAAAAGCTGTTTGATCAGCTGATGAAACGAAAAAACTGAGAGGAGCGGTTGTATGAACATCTACGATATCAAACAGCCTGCGGACATCAAGGAATGCTCGCTTGCACAGCTGCAGGATTTGGCTCAGCAGATTCGTGTGTTTCTGATTCAGAGCATAGCCAAAACTGGCGGCCATCTGTCCAGTAATCTGGGGGTCGTTGAGCTGACCATTGCGATGCATTATGTCTTTGATTCTCCTTCGGATAAATTTATTTTTGATGTCGGTCACCAGTCCTATGTACATAAGATTTTGACAGGCCGCTGTAGTCAGTTTCCAACGCTTCGTCAGTACAAGGGAATCGCAGGCTTTCAGAAGCGTAAGGAAAGCGAGCACGATGTCTGGGAGGCCGGACATTCCTCAACCTCTTTATCCGCAGCGCTTGGTATGGCGGTTGCACGCGATCTGCATAACGATACCTATCAGGTGGTGCCGGTAATCGGGGATGGAGCTTTAAGCGGCGGCATGGCCATGGAAGCCCTAAACCAGATTGGCAGCGAGCAGCGCAACATGGTCATCATATTTAATGACAACAACATGTCGATCTCACAAAATGTGGGAGCGATGGATGAGGCCTTTACAAAGCTGAGAACGAGTAAGCCGTATACGACCTTAAAGGAAGATTTAAAGGGGGCACTATCCACAACCAGAATGGGAAATTCGTTATTGCATACCATGAAGCATATGAAAAATGCAGTAAAGGAGAATGTGGTGGATACCTCCATATTCGGAGATTTCAATCTGGATTATATCGGCCCGGTGGATGGTCATGATTTAAAGATGCTGATCAAGGTTTTGAAAATCGCCCGGCAGCATGAAGGACCGATCGTAGTCCACGTCATGACAAAGAAGGGGAAGGGCTATCGTTATGCGGAGGAGGACCGGGAAGGAAAATGGCACGGTGTCAGTCAATTTGATCCGGAAACCGGAGAATCCCTGGCGAAGCTGCCTGCCGGACACAAAAGCTGGAGTGAGGTTATGAGTACCACACTGATGGATCTGGCACAGCGAGATGAGCGCATTGTTGCCATTACACCGGCCATGAAATCCGGAAGCAAGCTGTCTGCGTTCTTTGAGCGTTTTCCAAAGCGTTCCTTTGACTGCGGAATTGCCGAAGAGCATGCCATGACGTTTGCGGCAGGCCTATGCACGGCAGATGTACGGCCGTTTATTTCGGTATATTCCTCTTTTCTGCAAAGAGCCTATGACCAGATCAGTCACGATGTTGCCCGGATGCAGCTTCCGGTCGTGATTGGAATTGACCGCTGCTCACTGGTCGGTGAGGATGGAGAAACGCATCACGGGGTATTTGATATCGCCATGCTGCGCCCGATTCCCAACATGATTCTGGCACAGCCAAAGGATGCAAGGGAAGCACAGAATTTGTTATATTCTGCCTTTGCTCAAGGAGAACACCCCTATGCAATCCGATATCCCAGAGGAAATGTAAGCTATCAGGCGGTGGAACAGTATGAGCTGATTCCAACAGGGAGCTGGACGCAGACGGCGATTCGTGAGGATTATGCACTGAATATCATCACCTATGGGCCGGATGTAGACCGCATCATTTCCAAGGCAAGGGTCAATCAGCTGCCGATTCGTGTGATCAATGCACGCTTTTTCAAACCGATCGACGAGGAGCTTATGGCAGCTGTCTGTGAGGAAAACAAGCCGGTGATCATATATGAGCCGGATATACTGTGCGGCGGTTTATCCAGTGCGATTACAGAATTTGCGAATGATCACCGGTATACGACGCATTTTGTCCGCATGGGCATAGATGATCATTTTGTGGAGCACGGCTCCTTACCGCAGCTGCGCAAGCTGGAGCATCTGGATATGAATACGCTGTTTGAAATCATCGCAAGCTATCTGGAGCCGGATCAGACATGAGACTGGATGTATACCTGAGCAAATGCGGCTTGTGTGAAAGCCGCGCCAAGGCGCAGGATGCCATACAGGAGGGCAGGGTAAGCGTTGATGGAGTAATCGTAAAAAAAAGCAGTATGTCGGTAGAGGAAGCCATGGAGATTCATGTGGAAGCGCCGGAAACAGCGTTTGCCTCCCGTGCAGGCTTTAAGCTGTATGATGTGCTGGAACCCTTCCGCATTGATTTACATAACCGTATCTGTCTGGATGTAGGGGCAAGTACCGGCGGCTTTAGTGATGTCTGTCTGCAGGCAGGAGCACGTTTGGTGTATGCAGTGGATGTTGGCAGAGATCAGCTGCTGAAGCGCTTGAAAGAGGATCCGCGCGTTGTGAATATGGAGGGTGTGAACTGCCGCTATCTGCAGCGGGAAATGTTTGACCTCCAGCCCGATTTTGCGTGTATGGATGTTTCGTTTATATCCATTCGCCAAATCCTGCCTGCACTGGCATCCCAGTTTGACAATTTGGAAATCGTGGCGCTGGTGAAGCCGCAGTTTGAAGCAGGAAAAGCGAATGTCGGCAAGCATGGCATCGTTAAAAATGAAAAGGTGCATATCGAAGTCCTGCAATCCATGTGTACGTTTGTGAATACGCTTGGACTGTATGTTCATCACCTGTGTGCCAGCAGTGTGCTGGGTAGGGATGGAAATAAGGAATTTGTCATGCATTTGAAGCATGAGGAATGCCGCCGTGTATTCCCCATTAAGGAAATCGTAAAAAATTATCAGGTAAAGAGGTGAGAATATGCTTACACAGATCTATGTGAAAAATTTCATTCTGATGGATGAGGTGCAGCTGGAGCTGCATGACAACATGTCGGCCTTCACCGGTGAAACCGGAGCCGGAAAGTCTCTGTTAATGGATGCAATCGGCATCCTAAAGGGAGATCGTGTCAACAGTGATATGATCAAGGAGGGCCAGAGTAAGGCGGTCATCGAAGGTGTTTTTGAAATTGCCAACGATCATATGGTATGGCCGCAGCTGCAGGAGGCAGGCTTTGATACAGAGGATGGTCTTTTGATCGTCACCCGGGAGGTGACCCGGGAGGGAAGAAGCACAGCCCGGATCAATCAGCGGACGACAACGGTTTCATTTTTGAAGCAGGTGGTTTCCCAGCTGATCGATATCCATTCGCAGCATGATACACAATATCTGCGTAATGCCGCTTCCCACCAGATGCTGCTGGATCGCTTCGCACAGGATGAAGAGCTGTTACAAAGCACAAAGGCGAGCTGGCAGACCTACCGTTCCATAAAAAAAGAGCTAGAGGAGGCTCTGCATAATGACTATAATGAGGATGATCTGGAATTTCTGACCTTTCAGCTGAATGAAATTGACGATGCACAGCTGCAGGAGGATGAACTCGAGGAGCTGGAACAGGAACAGAAGCAGATGATGGCATATGAAAAGCTGAGCAGTGCGGCATCCCAGGCTGTGGAGCTGCTGGATGGAGACAGTGTGGCTTCTATTTATGAATGCTATCGTCTTTTGCATCCATTGCAGGAGGATACCGTCTTTCCGGATGCGGCAGCACAGCTACTGGATTTGTATTATGCACTGGATGAACAATGCTCCCGTATCCGCACCCACCTGGAGGAGATGGAATTCGATGAGGCGCATTTTCATGAAATCCAGGAGCGCATATTTCTGATTCACAAAATACAGCGCAAATACGGCGGCAGCTATGAAGCCGTTATGGAAAAGCGTGCGTTTCTGGAACAGAAAATTGACAGTATCCTGCACCGTCAGGATTTTATCACCAAGCAGGAGCAGCGGCTGGCCAAGGCCCGCAAGCAATATGAGGCAGACTGTACAAGGCTGCATGCCCTGCGGGTGAAGAAGGCGCAGGAGCTGGAAAAGCTCATCCTGATTCAGCTGAAGGATTTGCAGCTGCCCAATGCCCGCTTTCATGTCGAGCTGGAAGCCTTTGAGGGTAATACGGCAGGTAATGATAAAATCACATTTCTGGTATCCATGAATGCCGGTGAACGTCTGCGTCCCTTGCAGGCAGCCGCAAGCGGAGGAGAGCTTTCCCGCTTCATGCTTGGCTTAAAAACGGTGTTTACAGGATTAACCGGCATTGATACGATTATCTTCGATGAGATTGATACCGGCGTCAGCGGCAGTGTTGCCTTCGCTATCGGAAAGAAAATGCGGCAGCTGGCACAGCATACACAGGTATTCTGTGTAACGCATTTGGCAAGTGTAGCTGCCTGTGCAGCTCAGCACTATGTCGTTGAGAAGCATCAGGATAGGGAGCATACAACAACGACCATCCGTCTGCTTGATGAGCAGGAGCGTGTGGAAGAAATGGCAATTATCGCTGGCGGCAGTGTCAGTGATACCGCATTGCGCGCCTCCCAGGAGCTGTACGATAAAGCAAGACAGGAAACAGGTAATAATTAACTGACATGAGTATCTCCTGAAGTACCACACTAATTCCAGGAGGTGAGCGTTTTGTACAAAAAAATAGTTGCTTTTTTATGCGCTGCAGCTCTTATGCTGCCAACGTGTATATATGCCAGTGATGAATTGTATCTCGGCGGAGACAGCATCGGCATACAGCTGAATTACAATGGTGTCATGATTACCGGAACCTATCCGTTTATCGTCGATAAAGAAACCTATGATCCTTCCGCTCAGATTCAGCCGGGGGATATTCTGGTAAGTGTGAATCAAGTGCCGATTGCCTCTATGGATGAGTTGTATCAGCAGCTTTCCGCATACCAGAAGGAAGTCAATGAGATACCGGTGGAAATACAGCGGGGAGCTTCTAAACTTCCCATAACACTGAAAACAACCTATGATGCCTCCACACGTTCGTTTAAAAGCGGTTTATATGTGAAGGATAAAATTGTCGGTGTCGGTACGCTGACCTATTATGATCCCTCAAACAACACCTATGGTGCCCTGGGGCATGAAATCATGGACTCTGACCTGAAGCAGGTCGCTGAGGTGCCATCAGGCAGTTTGTATCCGGCTAATGTGGTCTCGATTACAAAGGCACAGGATAACATACCGGGGGAAAAGCATGCGGAGATTGACTTCAGCTCCTCCTTCGCCAATGTCCTCGCGAATACGAATATTGGTATTTACGGCCATTACGATCAGCTGCTGCGCAATGTGGAGGCTCTCCCCTGGGCGAAGCATGATGAAGTGCATACGGGTGATGCTGTGATGTATACCGTGCTGCAGGGTAAAACAGTAGAGGCATTTACGATTCATATTACGAAGGTACATCGGCAGAATACAGCGGATGTAAAGGGAATTGAGTTTAAGATTGTTGATGAAAAGCTGGCGTCTGCTTCCAATGGAATCGTACAGGGAATGAGTGGATCACCGATTGTGCAGGATGGAAAAATCATCGGTGCTGTCACCCATGTCATCACTTCCCACCCTTCCAACGGGTATGGTGTCTTCATTGAATGGATGCTTCAGAAATCCAGAAATATAGCTTAGAATCCGCAAAAACCGACATATTTTGATAGGTTGTTATGCTTTGAAACAAAAGGAACGGCGTTTTCGTCGCTCTTTTTCATTTTTTGGAAATATTTGTGAAATTCTTTTCTTCATTCGACATTTTCACCGAATTTCTGCATCCATTCTCCGTATAATTGATATCAGTAAGGAGAGAGGAAACGTATGAATAACAAAATAAATGTATATCTGGTGGATGACAGCATGGAAATGATCCATAGCATGAAGGAAGCGCTCACAAAGAGTGATGGGTATCAGGTCATTGGAAGTGCCACCAATGGCGAGCAGTGTGTCAACGAGCTGCGCGGAAAGCATCTCGATGTGCTTGTGCTGGATCTGATTATGCCGAAGAAGGACGGCATCAGTGTCCTGCATGATTTAAAGAAGAATCATATTCAGGTGGATCACATCATATGTACAACACCGTTTGTAAACGACCTCATTGTGGCAGGTGTACAGAATTACAGCATTGATTATATTCTGATGAAGCCCTTTGAAATCGAGCAGCTATGCGATAAGCTGAATTTTATTGTCGGCTATACGCACAA
>ENA-OWPN01001272-OWPN01001272.1-human-gut-metagenome-genome-assembly--contig:-NODE-1272-length-24533-cov-3.152259_pt1 | contig 24533 bp, 26 predicted proteins | sample MGYA00248266_ERZ651850 | MGnify/ENA primary metagenome ERZ651850 (study PRJEB26924, sample SAMEA4378296) | human gut metagenome | biome: human gut; feature: human-associated habitat; material: faeces... | reverse complement strand
GAACGCTTGTCGAAAGCAATAAACAAATTAAAACCAACTCACGTTTTGTTCTGTGGTAACGTTTGTTACTCAACAGTGACTAATAACCCATACAGCCTATACAGATTGGGATGGGTTGAACAGTTAAAAGTTGGTTCTACACAATTTATTGGTACACAGACTTTTGATTTGTTCTGGTTGTTAGGTGATACCTCAGGAGATACAACATCAAAAGGTCAACATTCTAACAGCTTAGGCACGGTAGCACTGCATTTATCATATCTACTAAACGGAAGTCATCCCTTTAGTTTAGCCCACGTTAAGCCAAGTCCAAAATATATTGAATCAAAGAGAGATTTTGATTCCCTAATGGACTTGATGCACAGCGCAAAATACGTTGGGATAGACACGGAAACTCGTAACTTAACCGTTACGCAGAACACAATATACACAATTCAATTCGCTCCGAATAACAGTGAACATGGTTATGTATTAGCACTCAACCATCCTCGCACTCCATGGAATGAGAAGCAGATACAATATTTTAAGAACAAATTGAAAAAGTTCTTTAGTTCACCAGAAGGCCCAACGTTAGTAACAATGAATGGTAAATTCGACTTGCGAGTAATTCGGCGATATTTAAAACTGCCGATTATTAGTCGACGTGTTTGGGAAATTACAGCTGGTGAACACTTGTTGAACGAGGACATGGTAACGTGGTCTGTATTGGAATTGAACAAAGCACACTACGGTGGCTTGCGGGCTATTCTATCCATGTACATGAATGACTTCTATTTTAAAAATGAGTTCACAAAAGAAGATCGCGATACTACTGGTGATTTAGATCCTGACGATCCAGCGTTCTTGAGATACGCGGCTATGGACGTTCAATGTTTGTTGCCTATAATGACTACGCAAGTGAAGCGTGCATCTTACCAGGATATCAAAGGCAAGTCATATAAACCGTTCTTTATACGTCATATGCTGTATGAAATGAGCGATACAGTACACGTGCTGTCTCACTTAGATGAGGATGGTTCATACATTGATATGAAATACATGAACCAATTAGCATCATCCACGGACAGCCCATTCATTGCACAGTTAAATGACATTAAGGATCAAATAAATTCGTTTGAACAAACAAAGGAAGCGAACGCTCAACTGTTAAAAGACAAAGGCTTTAAGAGCAAAGGACTGTTTGGTGGTCAGGCCAGTACAAATAATTGGGTGTTTAACTTAGGTAAAGCAGATCACCGAGTTAAGCTGTTTTTAGATGTATTAGGACTAAAGAGCGTAGAGACAACTTCGCAAGGTGAACCTTCAATTGGCAAGGCGTTTGTAAAAGCTTACAAGGACACAAACCAAATTGTTGAGCTTTACGGGCAGTACCAGGAAGTTAATAAGATTTATAACTCTTACATTAAGAGCTGGGCAAGGTTGCTTAACACTGACTTAGACGGTCAATATGATAGCCACTTGCGTCCCTCTTATGGGTTCTGGGGTGTTGCTACTGGTCGTATTAGTTCACAGAATCCTTCGTTGCAGGTGATTCCACAACATGGTCCATCAGCTAATGCTATTAAGAGGGCGTTCATTGCACCAAAAGGCAAATTGCTGGTTCACTATGACTATTCGGCACACGAAGTTCGTGGTTGGGCTATTACTGCTGGTGATGACGTATTAGCTGATGCATTTAGGCAAGGACAGAAACTTCGACAGCAATGGATTGCTACGCCTACTGATGAAGTTAAAGAGCAGATGAAGACTCGCGGTGACATTCATATTCAAAATGCTCATCGGTTCTTTGGTCGTTGGGTTACTAAGAAAGATCCGTTACGTCAAGCGGTAAAAAGTGTGATCTTCGGGGTTCTATACTCGAAGTCGGCTAAGACGTTAGGAGAAGATACAAAAACAGGTGACTTGCAACAATTAAGTTCACAATTAAGTGAAACTTACCATAAGCTAATTAGTTGCTCTGATAAACAAAAGGATAAATTACAAAAAGAAGTTAAGAGCTTAGAGCAAAAAGTTAAAGCATTAAAGGCTGAGGACAGAACTGAATATGCACAGCATATCATGGACAAACTATTTGGTACGTTTAAGAATGGTGCTAAGTGGACACATGATATGAAAGCTAACGCTGAAAAGCTTGGTTATGTATATTCACCAATCGGTCGTATTAGACACTTATGGTCGACAATATTAGTAAATAAGGAGAATAAGAAGCTAATTAACCAACAAATTCGCCGTGGTAGTAATGCACCAATTCAAGGGTTTGCGTCCGAGTTAGCAGTTAAGAGTAGTCGATTAGTAATGACTACGTTTTACAATGAACTGCCTAAGATTTGTGAACTACTTGGACTTGAAGGTAGTTTGTGGTCTTACAGACTTGAATTTTGTCGAATGGTTCATGATGCATCATATTGGGCTTTACCTTATGAGCTGGTCATCCCATTCATTCACATTAGTCAATACTGCGCCACTTATGGTGTAGCAAGACAAGTTGAACAGCAATTTGGCTTAAAATTCAACATTGAGCCTGAGATCGAATATGAGTTAGCTACCTGTGATGGTGAAGGCGGAGGCGGGACATGGGATTGGTCTATTCCCAACTTGTTGACTATTATTAGAAGTGCTCTACAGGATGCACATGATCGCGGTGAACTTGATGACGTTGAACAAGCTTATGCAACAATATTAAGGGCGTGGAAGAACAAACAATGTAGAAATTATCTCTGTGATAAATACCCATTGTTGAACGTTCCTCGTTTACAGCCTGTTATTATTAAAGCGATTAAAAATGAACAAAGTAATGGTTAGCAGTAAAGCTTCATTTGAGGACTGCTTTGATCGTGTTGTCATTGAGGACGAAAATGGGGCACTGTATCTATTAGACTGTGATGATCGAGAAGCACCAAATTATAATGTTGCATTGATGCCAGTAATTATAGATTCAAATGGTGATATGCAGTATTCCCCAACCGCAATAATTTGGTCATGTCGATTTTATGCAGTTAATGATTTGAATAAGCGTGGTATGCTTAGTTCTATGTTAGCAACGTTGGAAATTGAGGACGATCTTGATAATCCAATAAGGCTACAAAGAGAGTTTGGGGGCACAATAAATGGACTTTACAAACGTCCAGGACAAGCTTGAGTTTGTAAAAAGTCAATGTAGAACACTGCCAGGTGCTAAATACCATGAGGACTACACAATGATTCGTTGTCCATTCCACAGTGATCGAAATCCTAGTGGAAGGATCAATCATTCTGTATATTCTAGATCTCCTGGGTTTTTTAAATGCTATGGTTGTGGTGCTACAGCGACTTGGAATGAACTTGCTCCTCTTATTGGTTGTACACCCTTTAAAAGTAAGCCTTCGACAAGGTATGCTAGGCCAGTTGTTGTTGATCCTCCTACAGAGGAACGTGAAGAGCAATTGCTGTTAAAGCCATTGCCAAGAGGTAAAAAGTGGAGAACTATTCCAACTAACTTACTAATCGACATTGGGTGCGAGTTGTGTAAGGTTCAGTATGAATGGGGAACTAGTGATCCATTTATTTACCTACCAGTTACTGTAGGACAACAATTAAAAGGGTACACAAAGGCACGGTTGCACAAACAACCAGATAAACCTTCGTATATAAATGCGAAGGGTTCATGGGTAAAGCAATGGGGATTATTTCCGTTTGACTATGCAATATCCATGATGACACCTACAAGAACTGTGGTGTTAGTTGAAGGACAAAGGGATGCATTACGGTTGATTGCTCAGGGCATCCCTGCAATGTGTATTATGGGCACACAAAATTGGTGTGATGAAAAAGCTAAACTTTTAGAGCTTTATGACGTTCGTAGAGCAGTTATCTTTATGGATGGTGATGACGCTGGTATTGCAGGTGCTCATAAGGTACACAAAAGTTTGAGCAAGTTTATACAAACATCCGTGATTAAGTTGTGGGCACTTAAAGGCAGTCCATATTTGAAGTTCAAAGACTGTGAGTTCCCTAGTCAAGAGGCTAAAAAGGCAGGTGTTGAACTATGGGATCCGAATAACTGTCCACAGTGGATTATTGATCGAATTAAACATAAATATATTGGAGAACAAAATGGCAATCATTCAATATAAAGCTAATAGTGCTTTCCAAATTAGTAAGTTTGACTATGATGGTAAAACTTATATTGGACTAGCTCGCATGTACAAGAAGCATGATTCAAAAGATTGGCAAATGGGAAAGAATGTTTCTATTCCTTACACTACGAAGGAAGAGAAAACAGTATTGAGCCAAATAATCGCGGAATTACAAAAATATGAGTAGCATTAAAATCGGACTAAGCTTAGGTCTGGTTGTTTTGATCCTACTTATATCCTATTTTGTTTATGACTACGGTTATACCAAAGGTGTAGTGGACAAACAATTAGAGCTAGACGCAGTTGTCGCTGAGTATGAGCAAAAGGCACAACAGCAAGCGACAGTAATTAGCAATGCAGAACGGCAGTTGGCTGAATCTGCAATAAAATACGAGCAACTTAGGTCGTCTTACGATCAGGTTTTAGAGGACAATAAACAATGGACATCAAGTCATGTCGAATCACGAAACAAGAGTTTAAGCTTAGTTACAGTACAAAGATTAAACTCGCTCTTGCAGTCACAGCAATAATAGCTCTAACTGGATGTTCTACGGTAACCAAGCACATAGAAGTTGTTTCACCAAATAGACCTGTTGTTCAAGAGTCTTTAATGGCTGAATGTCCAGCATGGCAACCCCTGCAGAACAAGGAATATACAGAGGGTGAAGTTCTTGACTTGCTGACTACGTGGATTACTAGCTACCAAAGGTGCAAGTTTAAACACCAAGAGCTCGTAAAATTTATCCGTTCCAATAACGTAAATAATTAGCATAATTCTTCTTAAGGAGTAAATATGAAAAACATCGATCAAAAGGCTGCACATCTTATTGAAGGTTCTGTGTGGCAAAATAAGCACGGTAAGACGTACACTGTCTTGTTTGTGTCTAACGTCACAGTTAATCGTAAGTTAGCTGAACGTTTCATTCCGTCAGTTACGTTTATTAATTCTGATGGTGCTGTGTTTACGTTAGACTGTGATTCGTTCTTGCGAGCATATCATTGGGTTGAGGATAATAGCATGATGGTTACTTGCATTGAACAAGTCTATAAGTGCAATGCAGGTGAATTAGACTACGTTGACCCTAATGAATTTGTTAATGAACTTGAACAAGAAGTTGGTACTGAAGAGCCTGAAGTAGAGGATGCACAGGACAGTGAACAACTTAATGATGTTGTTGAACAGCAAGGTCCTACTCTTGCTGAACAATTGGTGAAGCCGTTCATTGTTGACTTTGTTACTGAAGGCAATCCTGCATTGAGCAAACAAGAACTTGCTCAAGCTTTTGAGGGCTACAGTTCTTACATGGATTCCTGTGGTGTAATGTTCCACAAGTTGATGTTCAGTGTTCGTGACAATGTTATTGCTTACACGTTGAATCAAACGTTCAATCCTTCTGTGTATAAAGATGAACAAAATGGTTACGATTCAATCCATTTGAACACTGGTCACGTTGACTTTGACATTATGTGGAATGCCTTCGGTTATGTTGGTGCCGAAGTCATTAACGGTTGTGAATACTTGGTAGTTGTGTTAGCCAATGAACCACAGGAAATGCTTGACACAATGACTGTGGAAGAAGTGCAACCTGAGGAAGAGCAAGCACAGCACGAAGCTCCTGAAGTAGTGCAAGCAACCGAAAATGCTCCTACTGAAGTTGTTGAACCGACTGTGACTGTGGAAGCTGAAAGTGAACAACCTGAAGAGCAACCGCAGGAACAAGTACAAGAACAAGTTGTTGAACCAACGGAATCTGATGAACCGAAAGTAATTGCACACTTGGCAAGCCCACTTGATGGTATTCAAGTTATTCACAGTGGCGTGCATGTAGCACAACCCGAAGAGCCTCAAGAAGTTGAACAGCCTATCGAAATTAACGTCGATGATGTTCAAGTTGAGCGTCCAAAGAGTGCAGATGAACAAGCTATGGACAATTATTTTTCCGTAGTTGATATCACAGATAGCCAAGTTCAACAAGTTGCTGACGAAGTAACCAAGGCTTAATATGAAGGTAGGAGATTACGTATGCTTCTCCTACCTATCTAACCCTAAAAAGGGAAAGTATTGGTTAGGGAAAGTAAAAAGCTTAAATCCGATCGTAGTAACTGCTCAGCCGGATGACCGAATGAATATTGAGCATGTTACGATTGAACGCAAGGACGTTGTTTGTGTTTTAGGACAACGTCCTACTAGTGGTAAAGTATTTGGTGTTGATACGACCAATATTTATCGGTGCAGTAAACCTTTGTGTGATTTGTTTAACAGCAGTGTTCATTATTTTTGCGCACCGGATAAACAAGTTCGTAAAGGTATAGATACTGCTTTTAGAATAGTTGCTAAAGCAATAACTAAGCATAAACTTCAATCGTTGTTGGATGCTTATATATTCTATAAGGTAAGAATACTGCCTGGTAAGGCTACTGGTATGTATGCCCATAATAAGGATTATGATACGCTTGACATTGATCCTTTTAAATGCACGATCACTGATTTACCAGAAGTAATTGCCCACGAACTTGGTCACCATGCATTTACCTATTTAGAACCTGAACAGCAAGCTAAGTGGATGCAGTTATACATTAGGCATATTAAGCCTCAGGTGTATAACAAGCAGGACTGTGAACGAGCTAAGAATTATGCGACTACATTGACTGATTTAAGTCAGGCAAAAACTGATATTCCTGAAGAGGACTTGCAGTTATTCAATCAGTGTTTGTTCTTGGTTCGCCAACGTTGTCACATGAGTTATAAACAGCTCAATCAGTTGTTTCAAACTGATCCACAGTCAGTTATTGCTCAATGGCCTACACAAGTTACGGTTAATGACTATGAGCAGTTAATTAGTTCCTATGCGACAAAGAACTATAATGAACTGTTTGCGGAATCATTCGCCTATTATTTATTAGGTAAGGATCTACCAAAAGTCGTAAATAACTTGATGACCAAAACGTTTGGTCAATTAAGGATTCAAACCCGAGGAGTTGGTTATGATAATGATTCACGTTAAGTTTCGTAAGGAAGGTGTGCATTGCTTTCCCGAAGCTAGTAGCAATCCACAATTGAGTGATGTGTCCTTTTTAGGCTCACCTCATTTTCATTATTTTTACTTCGAGCTTGATGTTGAAGTAGGTCACGATAATAGAGAAATTGAGTTTATTCAGTTTTGCCGTTGGTGTGAACAATTGTATGCTGATCGCACGCTACAGCTAGACAATAAGAGCTGTGAGATGATTGCACAGGAGCTTATTGACAAAGTTGTTGAACACTACGGTCAGCGAAAAGTTCGTGCAAAAGTTCTTGAAGATAATATTAACGGCGCTATTGTTACGAACTGGGAGTAATCATGAGCTTACAGGCAATTGCTAACGTTTTACACTTAGACTATGTGGAATGTTGCTACTGGTTTAACAACATTGAACTGTTGACTACGCAAGGTGTTAAGCGTCTTTTGGATAATCCTTTTGGTACTGATGTTTATGCTGGAACATCTGGTGGTAAGGACTCATCTGTTATTTGTGACTTATATTTGCGCTACTGTGAACAGGCACAAATTAAACCACAAATAATTCACAATAAAAAGACTATTGTTGATCCCCTAACAGTTAAGCATTTATATAGTCTTAGCTACCCAATTATTTATTGCTCCTCTGCAGACACTAAGAACTGCACTGATCGTACAATTCAAGTAGATGGGTCTCGCATTGCTGAATGTAGTAGAACAAATGGTCGATCTACAGACTTTATTTGCAATGGTCAGTCTATAAATCGTAAGGACATGACGTTGTATAATGCACGTGGTTTATTTGACTTGCGATTTATTTATCCTATTTATGATTGGTCAGACGAGCAGGTGTGGACTTATATTTATGCTCATAAATTGCCTGTAAGTGAGGAGTATCCGTTCTATGCGTTGTTTGATTATAGCGCCTCATTGTGATGACGAACTAATTGGTTGTTCTAGTGTTTTGTTTGATCCGTCTAATGAGGTAACTGTAGCTTATTTATATGAGCTTACAAATGAAAGAACTGCGGAAGCAAAACACTTGTCTAGTGCATTAAACTTTAGTCCTCTGTTTAACAATGTAGACTTTCAGCTCGAACAATTGCATGAAATCGCAAAGGACTTTGAACAGATCTATATACCGTCAAGATCTGATTTGCATTTAAATCATAAACAAACCTTTAGGCAGTTTATTGATTTAGCAACCTATACGTACCAAACTAATATGGCTGGTTGTGCATTGTACGATCATTGGGAACGTAAATTAGAATTGCTTAATCAATACTACACTAGTCAAAAGGAATTGTGGACAAATAACGCAAGCTATTATTTATTCGAGCGCATTGATCCAATAAAGTTCGTTTATTGGGAATACAGGAGGATTCAAGTTGGGATAGATGCGTGTGTTGTGTACTGTCCAAAGTCGATTAAGTTCGATCGAGAATTTTCAACCGTTGATGAACTTTGTAGATTCATTTTAAGCCAAACAGATGAACATTGCAGAGTTCAAGTTTCTTCAAAAGGAGTTATAGAACTATGAAAGTCGGGTATGAATTAGAAGGTGCATATCGCGGTGCTAAGACTTTGTTTATGGATAACTTAGAGTTTTTGGACTGCCTTACTGAACACTCTGAAACACCATTAGAGAATTTGGTTCTAAAGCATCACGTCAGTCGTTTGTATATTAGTGACTTACAAAATCGGCTCACAGTTGAACATTTAGAGCAAGATGTAGTCACTAATTTACCTATTGCTGGTATTACGGTTGAACGTACGGATCTTAACAAGTTGGTACTTGATCCACGCTTCTTTGATATTATGTTGAATATTCATGTTGAACCTAAGGACGTTCAACAATTATTGTTTGCACGAAAGCATAATGTACAGGTAAAGCTTGATTGTGGTAGTAATGCTGTATTTGTCACTGATATCGAAAGCTTTGACATGACTAGCTACAACCAGTACCATAATGACTACTCACTAGAAGATGATGGTACGCGGGACGAGTTTGATTTATAAGGAGTGTCCAATGCTGTATTTAATTCCTATTGAACCTCTCACAGAGCGTTACACCGAATCGTGGTATCGTAATATTCCCCTGTTGTTTGAACAATATACGATCATTGATGGGCAACCCCTTATTGATAACGACATTAAGGTTGGTACATTTTTAGACATCAACTCCACTGTTAATTATAAATGCGTTCAACTGCAAAAGATTTGTCAGTTATTTAACAGTGGTAAGATTAAGAACGGTGATGTGTTCTTTTTCTACGACTTAGAGTTCTGGGGTATCGAAGTCGTTAAATTAATGGCACAGCTTAATAACGTTGATATTAAGATTTGTGCGTTCTTGCATGCCGCATCTTATACACATGGTGATGCTTTTGAAGTGGCCGCACCGTACCAACAATATACAGAGGTTGGTTGGTTTACTATTTGTGATAAGATCTTTGTAGGATCAGAATATCACAAGCGTGCTTTCTACGACCGTCGACTTAAGAACTACGTGTCTTTTAAGGACTATGATTCAAAGGTTGTAGTAACTACCAATCCAATGTTTAGCATTGACTACAAGGACTTTGGACGGGAAAAGCAGAATTTAATATTGCTGTGTAACAGGTTGGACGAAGAGAAAGGCGTAATGAACACGCTTAAACTGTTCGAGCGTGCATGGCGTTCTGACTGGATTTTTAGAGTAGTTACTAGTCGCAAAACGTTAAGGTCTAACAATCCACAAATTATTGAATACCTAATGGAATTGGTTGGCAAGGGTATTGTTGATCTTAAATATGGCTTGACTAAAGATGAATATCATCAGCAGTTAGCTAGAGCGCAAATTACTGTAAGTCACAGTCCAGAAGAATCCTTTGGTATTTGTATTGCTGAATCTCTTATCTACGGGTGTACTCCGATGCTGTTAAATAATGCAAGTCACCCAGAGTTTGTTAAATATGGTGCTGTATTGTTTGAACAGCAAAATGATTTACAAACGTTGCAATCTCTTATGGAATGTCGTCCGAAAGCATGGTATGATATTGATAAAGGTAAGTTGGCTATTCAGCACGAAGTTAATTTGCTATTAGGTGAAGTATGACAGTTCATTATGTACCTGCAGGTTGTGAAGCTTATTCCGGTGCGCATTATGACTTATATGTCAAAGATGTTCATTCAGATAAGGAATACTCTGAGTTTGGTCGTCGGGAAAAGCATTGGGTAACGCACACCAAAGACGTTAGGTTAGTTGTTTCCGGGCATAAAGCGGTATTACCTACCAGTAAGTACGACTACTTAGTATCTACATGTAGCCCTGACTTTATGAACGCTCTTGGTATTAAGATCATTCTGGCTAACCCACTATTAAAACCATATTCCAAAAAAGCTTTTCGATCTGCAGGTGTATATACTATTTTAGACAGTGGGGGATTTCAAATGTTGCATAATAAATGCACGTTTGTTTCCCCTGATGACGTAATTGCAAGGTATAATAAAGATGCTGACATTGGTATGCCGTTAGACATACCATGTAGAGCTATTTATGAACAAGCATATTTTGATCGCATATCCCATATCATGAAGTGCAATGATGATTACATTGCACAGCGACTTAATTCTAACGTTAAGATGCCTGTTATTAGTCACGGCACTACCATTAAACGTAGAGAGTCCAGATTGGATGTGCTTGATCGGGATGACGCTGAAGTTGTTGCTATTGCTGGGTTGAATATTAATCCAAAGGACGAAAATCCGATATTTGCAAAGTGCGAACAGTTGATGTATGTATTGTCCCGTATTCGTGGTGCTAAGTACTACCATGTGTTGGGAGTTACTGATAAGTTCTTCCTGTTTGTATATTGCCTTCTTGACTGTCTAAAATATGTAAAGAACATTGGAGCAGATTCGGTCAGCCATCGGTTGATTGCTATTACTGGTGGCTATATTCAGTCTAACTTCAAAGTTCATGAACTACAGCATAAGTTAAATGTTAGAGAATCATTGATGTGTACTTGTCCTATTTGTACCGCACTCAATGATTCTCGTATCATTCAAGAGCCAAAGCTTTTGGAATGTCATAATTTATGGTCTATTACAAGATACGTCGACTATGTTCATTCATTAGTTGAGCTTTATTTGAGTGGTACAATTTCGTTGCAAAAAGCTTATGACCTAAGTAGCCAAAAAGTTGACTTTAATGTGTTTAAGCTGGCTATTGAGTACGTGCAAAACGTAACTGTTAAAGGTTTTTATTCCTTCCCGATAACACGCAGTAAGAGCGGTGGTTTGTTTAAACAGAAACACCATAAGGTAACAAGTGAGCATTATGAGCAAATTATCAAAAACTACAGCAAATTCTACGGCAAAAAGTTTTAACCTTGGCGGACTGCTGTTTGTCCACCCTAATGTAGAATACTATAAGGGCGTACAAGCTTGGATTGATGCAGGCAAGCCAAATAATTCGCTTATTTATGATACGCTTTGTGCTCTAAACCAGGCACGTATTCCCATTGTTGATGCGCATAAGCATTTTGGACTGTGGATTAGACTTCCAAAAATGTTAAAGCTCAAACCTTGTAAAGTCAACGTGCATGAAACTCAGTCTATATTAGACAGTAAAGTCGTAAATACTATAGACTACATTTCATTCTCTAATCCGTTAAAGGTTACAGAGAAAGTAAGACTTTATAGATAAGGAGTGTATATGATCCCAATTAATGTTGACTTTAATGTAACGAAAAACGATTTCGGTGAGGACTTGTTAGTCACCTCAGTGTTTTATACACTGCAAGGTGAAGGTCGATTTACTGGTCAGCGTTTTATCTTTATTCGATTAGCTGGCTGTAATTTTGGCTCTAAGACTCAAACGTGCGTTCAATGTGATACAGCGTTTCAGGTTGCGAAGGCTCAACACTATACCGTTCAGCAATTATTTGACCATGTATTGCAATTAGCACAGTCAGTTAATTGCCATAACATTGTGCTTACTGGTGGTGAGCCTACATTGCAGTTAAATATTTTGGACTTTATGAACATGTGGATTGCACAATATCCCCATGCATTAATCCAAATAGAAACCAATGGCAGCCAACCCCAGTTCTTTATGGACCCAAGGTTCACTTCTTTGTATCTAATGAATTACCACAAAGAACTTGGCTTTGGTAACATCTATGTTTGTTGCAGTCCTAAGTGTAATGAACAGACAGGTCGTTATAGTGAACTGCATAGAAAGGTATGGCCTTACGTTAATTGCTTGAAGCTGTTGGTGTCGGCTGATCCGTCTAATGTATATCACAAAGTTCCTGACTATGTTGACAATGCTTTGTGTGACGTTTATATTAGTCCGATCACAGTTTATAAAAAGGCACCTGAAGGCGAAGTATCCTCTATTTGGGATCATGATTTAATTGACGAAGTTGAAACGGCTAGGAACTATGCTTTTGCGGCTGAGGTTGTTATGCACCCTGCATTGATCGGACTTCATTGCGAACTTCAACTGTCGTTACAAACACACTTATTTACCGCTATTGCCTAGGAGAAATAAATTGACTAAAGAACAACTCCGTGCAGATCCATCATACAATAAGCTCTGTGAAGCGTACAAGGTTATTTTGGATCACTTACGTTCTAACACAAACGATGCTAACGAACTTTCTAACTTTGAAGGCTCAGAAGATCGTTGCGCAAGAGCTTTATTAGAAACATGTCACAGTGATTCGTATATTAGTGAACAGCTCGAAGGTATTGTTAGCCGAGTATTTGCTGTGGATGAAGCAGACGTTTACAGGAATGTAAATGCACAAAACACGAATGGTATTATTTGTCAAGGTCCGATTCGTGTAAACTCTTGCTGTCCCCATCACTTATATCCTGTGATGTACGAAGTGTATGTTGCATATATTCCCCGTGATGGTCGAGTATTAGGCTTGTCTAAGTTAGCTCGTTTGTGCAAGGTTTTGGGCCGCAGGCCAGTGTTGCATGAACAATTAGCATCTGATATTGCAGATGTACTTTGTGCCCCAGAACAAGACGTTGGTGACTTGGACGGAAATAAAAAGCCGTTGCCATTCAAATTCCCAGCATTACAATCTGATGGCAGTGCTGTATTAGTAGTTGGTGTTCATACGTGTGTGGCTTGTCGTGGTGTACAGGAAGATGCACGTACTGCGGTTTGTGAATTGCGTGGTAACTTTAACCTTCCTCACATGGAACAGAAGTTCTATTCGTTAATTAAATCAAACCGAATTGCTTCTATTGGGTAATAAATTTAATACTATTCTAGAGGAATAGTATTTATGGCCCATATTAAGTTTAAGCAAATATTTAGATTTGTGGTGAAATACGCACCTACGCAGTTAATTAATGCTAGCTTTACTCGCATTAAAAAACTGCATGGTGTGCGTAGAGATGATGATGGACGAATCTATGCGTATGCTACCACGTATAGTACCAAAATATGGGATGCGAAGCATAGAGTTTGGGTTCGTAAACCACCAAAATATTATGACACGTTCATAATGGTTAACCCACGAAAGAACTCTGTGGTGCTTAGTTGCAGTTGTCCTGACTTTATGTATAGACATGAAGTTGCATTGTGGAAGAGGGGTGGCGCTGACATTGAATATTCAAATGGTATGCGTCCTAGAACTACAAACCCACGGGAAAGAGCAACCTGCTGTAAGCATTGTCTAAGGTTCTATCAGTATTTGTCTACCCATCCCAAATATAAAGATATCTTTGAGCCTATACCTGATCTAACGCAAGCTCTTAAATGAAAAAGTATCAGCACAGTGAAGTGTTTGCCTCGATTAAAGCAATTGAGGAAGACATCAAAATTAATCTAACTAGCCTCCAATATCTTCAAATATTGGATCACTATTTGTATAATGCTGTTCACTATTTAACTAAGATTTGTCCTAAGTTTGTTGACTGCTTTTTGGCTAAGGTAATAGCTTATCAACAAGTACATGCTATGGCTAAGCTTAGTTCAGAAAATCGTGAGAAAATGACTGTTCAATATTTTAACTATTTGACTACTCACGATTTTACCTATTTGAGAAAGATTTACTTAAATAGAGGACTATACTTAGGACTGTTGAACTATTGGTTGTCAAAAGCCAAAACTTATTTTGAACTAAAAAATCCGTTTGTTGAGCATTCTGTGTTGGATGCCAAGCAGATGGATGATATTTACACAGAGCTTGCTGTACAAAACTGTCAAATGTTCTACGCCTATTTTAAATGCGTAGAATACTGGACTAATAAGGCGCTTGATTTTAAGTCTAAGATAGTTCAAAAGTACACTCGCATGACATTGTTGCAAGCACAAAAGACTTACGTAGATTATAATCACGTAGTAGAGTTAGATGACGTTACTCAGATTTATCTACAAATTATGAGTAAAGCTATTGACCGCTGTGATTCTCGGTTTGGTGTGCTTACGACGTTTATTCAGTCATGGCTTAAGAGCGCAAAAGCCATTGTTCAAAAGCTAGTACAAAATAAAGATCAGGCTAGTTCATATGAGGAGCTAGTAGAACAGTACGGTGATAACGCACTATTAGGCTGTGTTACGTTTGATTCTGAATATGAAGCGCTCGAAGATATTATGTATTATAGTTCACTGTGGGACACAACAGGCTGTATGAGAATTAAGTATCATATACCACAATATTTGTCTGCGGCGGACCGTGATTTATTGAACAGTTATGCTTGTCCAACAAACTAATAAATTGCTAGGGGAACTTATTGCTCGTAATACAAAGTTATGCGATGAATTGAGTTCCCTAATTAGTCAAATACAAGGTAAATGTAGTGAACAGCAAATAAGTCAGTTTCAAAAAGCTGTTTTTATGAACATCAATCATAATGCAGTGGTAGTAGCAATGAGGCAGTTAAATGCTATCGAGGTTATAAACACTCAGCTGAACTTAATAGCTGACTCTACGACGGACTTACAAACAAAAAGTCGCCTTCAGCAATTATCCGCAAATATAGATTTAGCACTCACCGGTTTGCGTAACGTAAATAAGGTAAAACATTAAAAGGAGTAATAATATGGCACGTGGTACTGACATGGATGCAGTGGTTGTTAGAGAACAACGCTCATCTTTCAAGATCAACGATGTAGTCAAACTTTTGGAATATCCGAAAGTTAAAGGTAAACCTGCTTGGGTTACCATTCGACTTTTTGGACCTGTTTATAGTCAAGCTACATTCTGGGTTCGCAATGATCGATCTAATCCTAGAAAGAAGTTCCCAAAGATTGTACGTTGTTATGACTGTGAACAACACAAAATCGTTGCTGATAAATATGATCCGTTCTATGATTATTATCGGCAGGAACTCGATGAAAACGTAGAGTTTAAGAATCGGTTGCTTCAATACTCTCGTTACTTCTACATGCAAGCTATTGTCCGTAAGCTACAGGACGATATGCCTTCTAAGAATCGCATGACATCTCAGGAGAAAAAGACTCACATTAAGGATCCCGAAAGTGAATCCTACACTCCAGTAGTCGTTGTGCGTATGACTAACAAGTTGTTCAAGGCTATTCAAGACTTGAAGGAGGACAATGTTGTTAAGTTTAAGGATGGCAAGCGCACTGCGTATTCTGTAAATCACGAAAAGTATGGTCGTGATATTATGATTCGCTATGACGATTCTGATGGTGTTGCCGCAGGTGATCGTTATCAAGTGAAGCTTGTTGTTGATGGTGGTCGTACACCCCTTACTGAAGAGGAAAAACAATATCTTCAATGGGATATGGAATCCATTTATCCTGAGGAGGAGTCCGAAAATAAGATTCGCCAAGACTTTGAATCCTGGGCTAAACGAATGGGCATTGGTAAGAAGCGTCATATTGAAGACGCCGAAGATGAAAATGATTCATTCGATGATGATGCTGATGATTTAGAACCTAAGGCTAAGAAGAGCAAAAAGGTTCAAGAAGACTATGATGACGATGATGACTTAGAGGATGAACCCCCAAAGAAGGCTAAGAAGTCAAAGAAGGAGTCCTTAGATAATGAGGATATCGCTGGTGACTATGATGCTTTTGACGAAGAGGAAGAAACACCTAAGAAGTCTAAAAAGAAAGTAAAAGCTGTCGAAGAGGAAGAGGATGAAGACTTAGATGATTCAGAAGAAGATGATGACGATGACTTTGAGGACGAACCTCCAAAGAAAAAGAAAGTAGTGAAGAAAAAGGTCGAAGAGGAGGAAGAAGACGAAGACGATTTTGATGAAGATGACTTCGATGAACCTGCTCCTAAAAAGACCAAGAAGAAAGTAGTCAAGAAAAAAGTCGACGATGATGACGAAGACGACGATGAAGATCTTGACGATTCAGACTGGTAATTAACTATGGGGAGCAATGCTCCCCATTTTTATTTGGATTTATAATGGCTAGAAAACGTATTTCATCTGATGATAGTGAAGTTAAGTTCGACTATTATGGTTTTTTAAATGAGACATTAGACGAAGTTAGCTCTAGACTTAACTATGACTCTGACTCCTTAGAAGCAGCCACTCCAGTATCTACAGGTTTGCTTATCTTAGATTTATTATACGGTGGTGGTATTCGACCCGGTTGGTACACTCACTTTGGAGCAGAACAATCATCTAAAACTACTGGTACACTAGTTATTGCGGCATCTGCGCTAAAGCAAAACGTACCTTTCATTAGTTACTCTGACTTTGAAGGGTCGTCGTCCAACAGTGTACCGTATATTCAATCCATTTTGAAAACTGTTGGTATTGATAAAACAGTCGGTCAAATATTTGGTACTAAAGACCCAGATACAGGTAAGTGGATCACACCTCCAATGATTCGTTTTCACCCTGAATCCATTGGTGATAACTTCTTTGACTTTTTGTCTACAGTACTTCGTGAATTGCCTGATAAAAGACAAATCAATGGTAAATGGTGGCTTGTTTACGAGGATAATAAAAAGAACAAATCGAAGGTCAGTGAGTTTGCTGAACCTTCAATGACTAAGAAGTACGGTAAGGGTTTATGGGTACCTGCTGAAAACGGGGAGCTTCAAGCCATATTTATTGTTGACTCTTACCCAGCAATGAATCCTAAGGCTAATGACGAGGATGAAGCTGATAACTCCTTGGCATTACAGGCTCGAATGTTTAGTAAGAACTTGCCTCGTGTTAAAGGTCGTTTAATGCAAAAGATGGTTGCTGTTATTGGTACTAATCAATTGCGTGCTGTACCTATGGCAATGTTTGGTCCGAAAGAAGCAGAACCCTGCGGAGTCGCCTTGAAGTACAACTCTGACGTTCGCTGTAAATTCACTCCTCGTCAATCTGGACAACCTCTGTGGCCTAAGAACTTTGATAAGGACACTGGTTGGGAACTTGAAAAGTCTGTAGAGTATGAAAAAGGTATTGACGGTTATCGGTATATACATCTAAAGACTGTTAAGAACAAGTTGTCTGCTCCTAATCGAATTGGTTGGCTTCGTATTTGGGCTAAGGATGGTTCGGGTAATGCACGTGGCTATGATCCGTTCTTTGATACTGCTTACTACCTATATTTAACTGGTCAGTTAGTTGGTCGTGGTCGTAAGAGCATGAAACTCAAGCTGAATAACACAGACATTGAACCTGCTATTGATTGGCCTACGTTAAAGCTATGGGTACTTGGGAATAATCAGCAGAAGAAGGAAGTTTGTGCAAAACTTGGCTATAAAAAGCCATTCTGTTTAAGAAAATATTGTTTTAGCCAAATGAGAAGAGGTATTGGTGAAAGACTCTACGTTGAACATTCTCAAAGCTCGGACGTGGAAGAACAGGAAGACTAAGCAAATAGGTGTAGTAACTTCTACACCTGAGTTACCTAAGCACAATATCCTTGTTGGTTCTACTGATGAACAACAAAAAGATGACTTTTTATCCCGATTAGGTAATATAGCTTATGCTAAACCTCAGGTGCAGAAGGAACAAGAACCACCGGTTTATGACAGTCGATGGTTTTTTGTTCTACCTGATGACTATGCTGAGTCAAATAAAAATGATTCAGGTATGCAACAACTTCCTGAGCGCCCACAAAACATTGATCTCTATGAACGGCTTGATAGCTATAAGAACGCTATTGGTCAGCCAGTGCAATTCAATATGAGGATTGTTAGTAATTACATATTGACTGAACTTAGTCCTGCTTTGTTAGGCTTCCAAGCTGGGGTAGAGGAATCAAGGTCAATTATGGAGCATACTGTAGGTGAACTAGATAATTATTTGTTTAATCTTCTTGAGCTAATGACCCGAGAAGCATTAAAGCGAAAATTATCAGTGTTCATTGTGCAGTATTTTGGACTATCGAACAAGGATGCTGAAGCAATTATAGAAAAAGTGTTGCCACCAAAACAAAGAGAAGTGGTAGTACCAGTGCCGGTTGATACGTATGCTAGACCAAAAGAAACTAAAGACTCTCAAAAGCATCAAAGCTGATAAATTATTTCCTGACTTTTTATCTGAAGAGGATAAACGTCAGATTCGTCGGCTTAGATCAAAATCGAAAAGAACTACCGAGCAGAAAGCAGAGCAGGAACAGCCTAAGCGGTCTGTTAAAGAAGCTATGGCAATGAGTCCCGAAACTTTCGACTTACAGTCTATGGTCAATGATTTAATTGATCCTAAGACTGGTAAGATGCGGGAGCTTGTCGATACTCGTGGATTGCCTGAAGCCAAAAACTTCTTTGATTATTGCTATCGCATATTAGGGTCAGATATTCATGCACCATGGTCTGTGCAGATGTGGTTAGCTCTAATGAGCTTTGGTGAAGTGTGCCCTAGGTGTACTAATCCAAAGTATCTTGACGTGCATAATATTGATAAAGCATTACCATCAAAGAAGCTTGTTAGTTCTAAGCGAATGACCCTTTTAGAACATGGTGTATGCCCTCATTGTGGTGCTACTAAGAAAGAACTGCTAGAGTCTGGTGATCTTAATTATGTCAACCAAGCTGTCTTTGTTCTAGGGCAACGATCAGGTAAGTCAAGTACGGCTGCTGTTATGGCTAGTTATGTACTTCATCGTTACTTGATGTATCCAATGCTTGCATCTATGACTAATTCTATGCAAGCGTCTACAGAATTGGTAATGGTGTTTTGTTCTTTGACTTATCAAAAAGCAGTTGATGTTCTTTGGACACCTTTTAAAAATATTGTTGACCAATCTCAGTGGTTCAAGTCTTACTTTGCTTTATTAGATTCCTATAAAGAGCAAACTGGTAAAGATTTGTACATTAACTCAAAGTCAATATTAGCTTTTGTGAATAAGAACATTCGTTGCTATGCAACGGGTCCGACAGCTAGTAAGCTTCGTGGTAATACTTCTGTAATGACCTTACTAGACGAGTTAGGTTTGTTCCCTCTTCCTGATCCGACGCAAGAAATATCTGAAGATGACACCAATCGTCGAGCTAATTCTGATGAAGCTTATACTTCACTGCTAAACTCATTAGCCACTGTAGGTGCGGCACAGAAAGAACTTATATGGAGCGGTCATTACGACGCTCCACCTTGCTTGATGCTTAGTGTGTCAAGTCCCGTTTCAAAACGGGATAAGGTAATGCGGCTTTACGAAGAGTCAAAAACTAATCCATATATTCTTGGGTGTCAATTACCAACGTGGTCAGTCAATCCTTACTTAGAAAAAGATAGTCCTTTGATTGCTTCTGCATTTAAAGCAGATGAACGTAAAGCTCTGCGTGACTTCGGTGCTACCCCTACTGAAACTGCCAGCCCTTATTTTGATCCATTAACTGTGACTAAATGTTTCATTGGTCGACCTAACAGTCATCAACTAATCTACCAATATAATAAGATTCAGGATCAGTATTTTGTATATGGATCAGTAAGACAAATAAATCAGTACATCGGTCCTACTGTAATGGCACTTGATGCTGGATTAGTGAACAACTCTTTTGCAATCGCAGTTGTTGGGTACAACGAGCAATCACATAAGACAGAAACTGTATGCGTGCTTGAGGTTATAGCACGTGATGGTAATACGATTGACTTTGAGAAAGTTTATTCTCAAATCATATTACCATTGGCTAAAGACTTGAATACGTGTTTTGTAGTCGCTGACCGTTGGAATTCTGCCGATCACTTACATCGTATTAGAACTGATAGAGGTATGCGTCGTAATAAACCTGTTACGTATGCCAAGCAGTATTCTCTAAAGGTGAAAGATTTTGAAGCTGTAAAAGCTATGATGAACAACGGTTCAGTAATTTGCCCTAAACTGAAACCAGAGTTGGCACAGAAGATACTTAATGGGCAGATAGCTGATTATAAAACAGAGCTAATTGAAAAGCCTGTTGAGAACTTATATCTAGAACTGCTGACAGTTACAGACTATGGTCCTCATTTATGTCCTGGTAAAGCTGAAGGGTTTACCGATGATATTGCACGTGCTTGGGTACTAGCAGTAGCGACAATCAACAAAGAGAAAGTCAATGAACTAGTAAACTCAGTTCGACCTTTTGTGAGCCGTACCAGTGGTTCTATGGGGACTGGTATTTATGTCGTAGGAAGATCTTTAAGACAATAGAACAGCATGACCTGATGGTTACACTTAACGATGGTACTATTGTATGCTCTGGTCGAATAGTCAATCATAAATATGATATGCTTCGGCATTGTTATTTATATTCAACAGATAATCGCTATTTTTGGTTTTCTAATAAAAAGGTGCAAGTAGAAATTACTGATGATTGTATAGTCTCTGTTGACTTTGATCCATCACGATTTAAGTTAAATATTCAATCATGGTCTAATCGTCATGATGCTAGCAGTGAAGTATTTGTTGAACATACGATACAAGAGCTTGATCCAGAAATTGAACCCCTGGTTAAGTCAATAAATAACTGTGGCTTAGAAACTACTGGTTCATGTAGTGGGCACAATGAAGGACCTTCGTATGTAACTGTTAAGTTCAACACCATTGAACCACTTATAAAGTTTTGCACTCTAATTAGAAAACGCTTTTCTATTGAACAGGTAAACTTACAGGTACCTCGTGAGTTTAGTGGTCAACAGGTATTTTGCCTAGACTTAATTATACCAATGTGTGGTGATCAAATAAATACAAAAATCATTGCTGATCTTACTAACTTGTTTGAAGCTGTTCCTACGGCCATGCTTAAATAAAGGGTGCAAGCGCACCCTTTTGGTACTTGTAATAACGTAAATAACAATGTATAATTAAAACAAACACTTATTGTAAGGAGAAAGCAATGAAGAAGGGTTTGTTTAAGCAATTAACTGCCAAAGCCACTAAGGTTGAATCTTATGAACACTTAAAAGGTTGGGGTAAGATTCGGTATAACAAACGAACTGCCAAGCCTTTAAAATTTTCCGTTGGTGTTGATACAACCATGCAAGTTAAGATTAAGTCTGTGGTATCAATGGATCATTGTGGACATAAGGTTGAAGATCCTACGCTAACTAAAGCCAAACGAGAGTTAGCCAAGCGAGCTGTTCAACTTTATAACAAGGGACCTTACGGATTGCTTACACCACAGCTAGCTAAAGAAATGGCTAATGGAGAGAACAGAAGGAGAAGTTAAATGGACGTAGTGAATCATCCTAATCACTATACAGCGTATAAGTTTGAGGTAATTGAACTCACTCGTCAATTACCTTTTGATGCTGGTAATTGTGTTAAGTACATTGTACGAGCTCCGTTTAAAAATGGCGTTGAGGACTTGCAAAAAGCTGTATGGTATGCTCGTGATATGCTCAATCCTGCTAGCTCGATGATGGATATTTCAACTGATGAGCAAAAGATTAACTCTATTAATAGCCTCACTGAATACTTCAGTTCAGTAGTACAAACATCAGATATTCCTTGTGCAGAGATTTTTGGTTCTCTGCTATCTTCTGTTGTTAGCTATTCTCTGTGCAATAGCCAATTCACTGCGCTTGAACTTAAGAACAATATAATGTATTTAATTGACTTGATTGAACAGAATCGCAAATACAGAACACAGGTAGATAATTACAGATTGAGCAAGAGCTAATTATGTACTTAAAAGCATTAGCTGTCAAAAACTATGGACCGTTTGTAAATCAAACGGTCTTTTCCTTCAAACCTGGTGTGTCTGTAGTGTACGGACTTAATAAGACATCAGGTGCCAATTCTAAGAACAGTAACTGGGTAGGTAAGTCACTGTTCTTTTCTAGCCTTAGTGAAATCCTTTATGATGAACCTGTAGTTGGTACTAAACAGGACAAGATGAAGTCTGGCAGTCGAGCTGTAATATTGACTGATGGTACCAATACAGTTCAGATTGTTCGTAAAAGTGGTAAGCGTGATTCAACGCAGATTATTGAAAACAATAAGCCAATTGAACACCTTACTAAAACTAAGGCACAGGAGTACATTAAGTCTAAATGGTTGTTGAATAAAGCAGAGTTTGAAACCTTCGTGCATATTGACTCTCGTATTCCACACCCATTAGTAATGGGCAGTTCTACTGAGCGTAAGCACTTCTTTGATTCGTTTTTTAAGCTTGATCAAATTGACCAGGAACGTAAGCTGTATATGCAAGCTCTAAGAAAGCTTGATGGTGCAAAACAAGCTTTTAAAGAACTTGGTGCTTTGTATAAAGATCAGAAAGTCGGTGTTATTGATAGTTCTAAAGTCGAAAGTCTTGTTAAGCAAATCAAGAAACTAAGATCCATACAAAAGGCTAATGCACGTTCCTTTGAGTTGATAAATCAATACAATCAGCTAAAAGCTGTGTACGAATCTCTAAAGGATAAGCTAGACGGCATTGACTTGTCTACAGTTAATACTCAATTAGAGCAGTTAACAGCTAGCCAAAAGAAGCTAAAACAATTAAGAGAACAGTGTATTGAATACCGCACTTATCTAAAAGCTAAAAAGCAGTACGATAGTCAACTAGCTAGTTTATCTCCTGTGGCAGCCAATACACCACTAGCTAAACTATCTAAAGGTAATTCGCTGTGGTTAAAATACAGTGAGCAACTACAGGAATGTGAGGACTTGCAATTACAAGATAAACCAAAGCCAAAAAAGCTTGGTTCTGCACAGGACTTAGACAAGCTTAGAGGACAGCAGTTTAAACTTGAGGATTTATTACGCACTAGCTTGAAGTTTAAGTCCGGTGTTTGCCCTACTTGTGGTCAACCAGTTAAAACTCACTCTATAAAAGATATTAAGAACGAATTAGTCAATGTACAAAAGAAGATCAATGAAGGGCAGTTATGGGAGCAATATTGTGAACAAAAGAAACAATGGACACAATATATAAAGCAAAAGGAAGAACAAGAACAAAAGCTAATTGCTTTTAGGGAAAAAGTTCAAAAGTTCGAACCTTATAGATTGGCTTATAAACAACGATCTAAGTTACCACCAGAGCCTACACCTGTTGCTAGACCTAAGCTAACTACTAAACAAGTAGATGCTAAACTGCATCACTTAGAACTAGAGTTAGATAAGTTAAAAGCTATTGCACCTAATGTGGAACAGCTACAGGCGTATCTTAATTGGTCTGATATTACTACTTTTGACTATAATAAGTACAATGAGCAGAATGAAAAATTAGCTCATTTAGAAGCACTGTATCAACTGCATAAAAATTCAGTTGAGCAAGTAAATAAGACTAAACAAAGGCTTAAAGAACTAAAACAGCAATTAGCTGATGAACCTTGGTTGACCAGACTTATTGATATCTATAGTGATAAGCAGATGAAAAAGGCAATGGTACAACAAATTAGTCAAAAATTGTGCCAGCTGATGAACAAATACGCAGCCTTAGTGTTTAATCAAGACTATAGATTTGAATTAATTTGGGATACTCAACTTCAGCTATTGTGTACTCGTAGAGTTGGGAAGCAAGTACTGACTTCAGACGTTCGTAAGCTATCTGGTGCAGAGTCGAAGCTGTTTACTATTATTTTAGTGTTGTCTCTTCTGTCTTTTGTACCATCGGATAAAAGGCCAAAAGTAATGATCCTTGATGAACCGAGTGCTAACTTTTCGGCTGAAACGACACAGGCATTTATTAAGCTTTTGGACGTGTTAAAGCAGGTTGTACCATCAATTGTAGTCATTACCCCTAGGGATGACGTGTATCCCAATTCAACGCCATATACTGTGGTACGAACTACTCAGGGTTCAACCATTGTTAAAGGACTACCTGATCAGGTGAAGGTTTAATATGATTTATGGTTCATATATTTATGATATTGGAACGCTTCACACAGCTTTAAACATATTAGGCTATTCGCATGTCTTGATTGGTGCTAATGGTCAATATAGATCCCAAGTTAATGAACAACCAACGGATATCATTGTTGTTGAATCCCTGCGTAAAGCACAAAGAGTTAATGCACAGACTGTAATTGTTGTGGACTCTAAGCCTGCATTGGATTT
>ENA-OWPN01001266-OWPN01001266.1-human-gut-metagenome-genome-assembly--contig:-NODE-1266-length-24603-cov-5.720385_pt1 | contig 24603 bp, 22 predicted proteins | sample MGYA00248266_ERZ651850 | MGnify/ENA primary metagenome ERZ651850 (study PRJEB26924, sample SAMEA4378296) | human gut metagenome | biome: human gut; feature: human-associated habitat; material: faeces... | reverse complement strand
CGTAAATTTTTCTACCCCTCAGAATTAAAATGTCCTTGACATGGGGTACACTTCACTTTTTGCATGGCGCGGTAGATAACGGTCGCTCCCCCCACGGGGAGCGTGGATTGAAATATAAAATATGGGACGTGAGAATTCGACTTCGGGAGTCGCTCCCCCCACGGGGAGCGTGGATTGAAATTGCCCGTGTATGGAAACATACGCCCGGAAGCAGGTCGCTCCCCCCACGGGGAGCGTGGATTGAAATGAATTTATGGTTTCCACGTTCTCACCTCGGATTTGGATTGCCTTGCTACACCATATCGAGTGTTCATAACGGATTTGAGTTGTGAACACTCATTTTTTATACTTTACGCCGTATAAAACGCCTGTTCTACGCCCTGGCGGATGTGTTCCTGGTAAATGGGGCTTTGGGGTTTCTCTGGAATATCCAGGTAGCCTACGAAGCGGTAGCAGATTTCAATTCGTTGGGTGCGGTTTCTGTCTGTCCCTTCCGTTTCGTGGACGATGATTTTCTCCACAAGTTCTGAAAGCAGTGAGGCCGTTAGGGTGTCCATTTCCAGGAATTTCCGAACGGCCCTCAAGAAACGCTGCTGGTCCTGTTCCGCGCTGTCCGCTTCCGCCAATTGCTGGCGGAGGCGGGCAGTTTTGGATTTCAGATCCATGCTTTCCACCTCGTACTTGTGGGAAAGCTGCAAGAACCACTCGTCCGTGACCTTGCCGCTGACGTTATCCTCATAGAGGCGTTCGTACAGGCGGGTCACGTCCTCCATACGGCACAGGGCTTTTTGAAGTTCCGCATTGGCATGGCTTCATTCCTGCTGGTGGAGTTGGCCGGTCTTTTGGGTCAAAAGCTCCGCAAAGGCGTCTTCATCACTTACCAGCAGCTTTGCCATTATGGCACGGCAATTCTGCCTGTCCATATTCAACCTGAGCGGTGGGACCGCTCAATCCGGGCGGGTCCCATTGCTCAATTCAAGCGGAACCGCTGCTCAATTTCGCCGGTCGAGGTGATTTTGCAGAGCGGCGTACGCATGTCCTCTGGCAAAAACTGTGCCGCCACCTCGTCAGGCACTGGTTTAGCGTGTCTGTTTTAACCATTTTCAGAAGCACCAGCGTCCAATAATAGCACGGAATATGCTCGATTTGGAATTTCTCCTTCAAAAATTCCCTTGTATGCGCATTTTTCCGCCCAGTGATGGATCTGGCTTACGTTCTTGAAACCGCACAGGCTTCCCAGTACCACAGTTCCGATGACTTCTGCAATGCTGCAAAAGTACCCATCGTATTTTTCTGTAGTCTCGACATCTTCAAAGAAGTCCACTAATGTTGTTCTATCCATACACATACTATAGCACTCTTTATGACGTCTGAAAATTGATTTCCGTGATTCTTGTGTTTCTATCCTTGTTTTTTGGGGAAACCTGTGGTATGATACCCACTGATAAAGGAAGTGTAACCATGTTTGATTTTCAGCGCCCCCAGCTGTCCCAGAAGGACGACTATGAGCGCATTTTATTTGCCTGCCCGCCCAGAGGATGCGAATATTCCTTCGCCAATCTCTATCTCTGGGGACGGCAGCAGCTGGTGTTTACCCGGGGCTGTGTGGCCTTTTTCTCCCACTTTAACGGCCGGAGCGTCTATCCCTACCCCATCGGCGACGGGGACAAGCGCGCCGTGATCGAAGAAATTCTCCTCGATGCCAAACAGCGGGGGATCCCGTGCCGCATCGTCAGCATGACCCAGGCCGACCAGGCGGAGCTGCAAGGCTGGTTCCCCGACAGATTCCTCTACCGCACCGACCGGGACGGCTTCGACTACGTCTATTCCGTGGACGACTTAGCCGATCTGAAAGGTCGAAAGTTCCAGAAAAAGCGGAACCACGTCAACCGCTTCCGGGCGGAGCACCCCCGGTTCGAGCTGCAAACCCTGACCCACGACAATTTTTCCGCTGCCCAGCATATGGTCAGCGACTGGTACCGCGCCCGGATGCAGGCAGACCCGGCGGGGGATTACATGCTGGAAAGCATCGCCCTGTCCCGGGCATTCCGGCATTATGAGGGTCTGAAAATGGAAAGCGCCGTGCTTCTGGAGGACGGGGAAATTCTCGCCCTGACCATGGGAAGCCGCCTGTGGTCGGACACCTTCGACATTCATTTTGAAAAAGCCCGGGAGGACGTGGAGGGCGCTTATGCCGCCATAAACTGCGAATTTGCCCGGTATCTGCGGCTCAAATACCCCGATCTGCGCTACCTGAACCGGGAAGACGACGTAGGGTTAGCGGGACTTCGCAAGGCCAAGCTGTCCTACAATCCCCACCACATGGTGGAGAAATCATGGGCATATCTGGCGGAGGATTTCCATGGAGATTAACTACCCCACCGGCACTCAGGAAGCCCGGCTGCGGACGCTCTGGCGTATGGCCTTCGGGGATTCGGAGGAATTGATCGCGGGCTTTTTTGCCAGCGGCTACTCCCCCCGGCGCTGTCGCTGCGGGGTGGAAAACGGGAACGTGGCCGCCGCCCTTTACTGGTTTGACGCAGAATTCCGGGGGCAGAAATTTGCCTATCTCTACGCCGTGGCCACCCACCCGGATTTTCGGAACCGGGGGCTTTGCCGCACGTTGATGGCGGACACCGCTGCTTGTCTGACGGAGCGGGGCTATGACGGGGCGCTGCTGATGCCCCAGGATTCGGGGCTTCGGGAAATGTACGGCCGCATGGGCTTTCGGGACTGCTGCACCGTGTCGGAATTTGCCTGCGACGCCGGGGAAGCGGTGGCTTTGCGCCCGGTTTCCCGGAGGGAATTCGCCGCCCTTCGCCGGAAGTATCTGCCTCCGGACGGCGTGATTCAGGAGGGGGCGAACCTTTCCTACCTGGAACGCTATGCCGCATTCTACGCTGGGGCGGATTTCCTGCTGGCCGCCGCGCCCAACGGGGACAGTCTGACCGGCATGGAGCTGCTGGGCAGCGCCGGCGCCGCCCCGGGGATTCTGGGGGCGCTGGGGTTTTCCCACGGCCGTTTCCGCACCCCGGGGACGGCGCTTCCCGGCGCCATGTTCCGTCCGCTGCGGGCGGACGCGGATGCCCCCGGATATTTTGGGCTGATTTTCGACTGATCTTCCCTAACCCTGTGGCATCCATAGGCCGCCACCGGCCTGTGCCTTTTGTAAAAAACAAGAACATTTGGAGGAATCAACGTGCACAGAGAACACCTGGCAAGCCGCTTAGGCTTCATTCTCCTCAGCGCCGGATGCGCCATCGGCATCGGCAACGTATGGAAGTTTCCGTGGATGACCGGACAGTATGGCGGCGGCGCGTTCGTCGTGATCTACCTGATTTTCCTGCTGATCCTGGGCGTCCCGGTACTGACCATGGAATTCGCCATGGGGCGCGCGTCCCAGAAAAGCCCCCTGAAAATGTATCAGACACTGAAACCCGGCAGCCATTGGCGCTGGCATGGCTACGCCTGCCTGGTGGGCAACGTGATTCTGATGATGTTCTACACCACCGTTTCCGGATGGATGCTTCAATATTTTGTGGACACCGCCGCCGGACGCTTCGCGGGACTTGATGTCGCCGCAGCGGAATCCGCCTTTGGCAATATGCTGTCCAATCCCGGCCGCATGACGGTTTACATGGGTCTAATCGTCGCATCCGGCTTTCTCATCATCTCCATCGGCATTCAGAAGGGCCTGGAGCGGGTGACCAAGTGGATGATGATGGCGCTGATCATCCTGATGATGGCGCTTGCCATCCACAGCCTGTTCCTCCCCGGCGGCTCCGAGGGACTGAAATTCTACCTGCTGCCCGATATCCGGCGCATGAGGGACGTGGGCGTGGGCAACGTCATCGTGGGTGCCATGAACCAGTCCTTCTTCACATTGAGCATCGGCATCGGCTCCATGGCGATTTTCGGCAGCTACATCGACAAGGATCATGCCCTGGCCGGCGAGTCCGTCCGGGTCTGCGCCCTGGATACGCTGGTGGCGTTCTGCTCCGGCCTGATCATCTTCCCCGCCTGCTTCTCCTACGGCGTGGACGTCAGGAGCGGCCCCGCGCTGATCTTTATGACCCTGCCCAACGTGTTCAACAACCTGCCCGCAGGGCGCTTCTGGGGGAGCCTGTTTTTCCTGTTCATGACCTTCGCCGCCTACTCCACGGTTCTGGCGGTATTTGAAAACATCGTCTCCTGCGTGGGCGAGTTGACCGGATGGAACCGCAGGAAGACCTGCCTGATCTGTGGCATTGCCATCTTCCTGCTGAGCCTGCCCTGCATTCTGGGCTATAACCTGTGGAGCAATTTCCGCCCCATCGCCGGTCGGGACGTGCTGGACAGCGAGGATTTCCTGGTCAGCAATTTGCTGCTGCCTCTTGGCAGTCTGCTGTTCGTCATTTTCTGCACCACCCGCTACGGCTGGGGCTGGGAGAACTTCCTGGCGGAAGCCAACGAGGGCAAGGGGCTGAAAATCGCCAAATGGCTGCGGCCTTACATGACCTACGTGCTGCCCGTGATCGTGAGCATCATTCTCATCTTCGGCCTTTACAACTTCTTCGCCGCGTAAACGCTGCCCCGAAAGAGTGCGCCTCTTTCGGGGCAATTTTATCGATTTGGCAAGATTCACATGGAATCTTGCCAAAAACCGTCAGGAATCGTCTTTCTGCGAGTTGACGGGGGTCGCCCCCGATGATATAATGATAACGTAACATCAACAAACCCTTATGACTGACGGATCAGGCTGCGTCCGGATTTTCGATGCAGACCGAAGTGGAGCACCACATGGAGTAAGGGCATATCCCCATTTCCTGCCGACCGTCTGGGCTCACTTTCCCGTTACAGCGGGCGAGTGCGCCCTTTTTTCTATGCAAACCCATAGAAAAAAAGAAAAAATGTGCCATTTCCTCCCCCCTGCGGGGCAACCGGAAATGATACTAGTTTTCAATAAAACGGTTAAAAACCGTTTTATTCGGCTGCTGTTTCAGCAGCCAGCGGCGTAGCCGCAAAAAACGTAAGTCCATACATTTCTCGCCGCCACCGGCGGCCTGCGAATCCTTCGCAGGATAAAATGGTGTTAACCATTTTATCGAGAAATCGTATGATGCACAAAAACTTCATGCTTATGCCTTTGCGCATTTTCGCAGTGCGGTGTTCACGCATGAAGTTTCGTTTCCAACAAGGAGGTCAACACATGAAAAAAGTCGGAATCGTCATGGGCAGCGACAGCGATCTGCCTATCCTGCGCAAGACCATGGACACCCTGGCGTCACTGGGCATTCCCTACGAGTGTCACATCTACTCCGCCCACCGCACCCCCGAGGAGGCTCGGGATTTTGCCGTATCCGCACGGCGTAACGGCTTCGGCGTGCTCATCGCCGCCGCCGGTATGGCTGCGCACCTGGCCGGTGCCATCGCGGCAAATACCACCCTTCCGGTCATCGGCATTCCCTGCAAAGGTCCCTGTCTCGACGGCATTGACGCTCTTCTTTCCACGGTCATGATGCCCTCCGGTATTCCGGTGGCCACCGTAGCCGTAAATGGGGGCGTGAATGCCGCTTTGTTGTCCGCCCAGATTCTGGCGGTGGAGGACGGAGAGCTTGCCGCCAAGCTGGACGCCAGGCGCGCCGCCGACGCGGCGAAGGTGCTTGAGAAGGACGCCGCCCTTCAGGCGGAGCTGAAGGGCTGAGGGAGGATACAAACACATGGGCGGTTTCTTCGGGGCAATTTCCCATAAGAATTGCATTTACGACGTTTTCTTCGGTACGGACTACCACTCCCACTTAGGCACCCGCCGGGCAGGGCTTGCCTTTTACGACAGGGAAAATGGCTTCCAGCGGCAGATCCACAGCATTGAAAATACCCCCTTCCGCACGAAATTTGACGACGACATGGCCAAATTCAGCGGAAACGCCGGTATCGGCTGCATTTCCGACACCGACCCCCAGCCTTTGCTGGTGCGCTCCCACCTGGGGATGTTCGCCATCTCCACCGTGGGCATTATCAACAACGCAGAACAGCTGGTGGAGGAAGCCTTCTCCGGGCCGGGACACCAGTTCATGGCCATGTCCTCCGGCAAGATCAACACCACCGAGCTGACCGCCGCTCTCATCAACCAGCGGGGCAGCCTGATCGAGGGCATCCGCCACGCCCAGGAGGTCATCGAAGGCTCCTGCACCATCCTGCTGCTGACCCCCGACGCCATCATCGCCGCACGGGACCGCTTAGGACGGCTGCCCGTGCTGGTGGGGAAAAATAGCGACGGCCTGTGCGTGTCCTTCGAGTCCTTCGCCTATCACAAGCTGGGCTATCAGGACTGCTATGAGCTTGGCCCCGGGGAGATCGTGAAGATGACGGCGGACGGCCTTGAGAGGCTTGCCGCCCCCGGTACCAAAATGAAGATCTGCGCCTTCCTGTGGACGTACTACGGCTACCCCAACTCCAACTACGAGGGCAAAAACGTGGAGGTCATGCGCTACCGCAACGGCGAGATCATGGCCCGCAAGGAAATGGAAGCCGGCACCATGCCGGACGTGGACTTCGTGGCGGGCGTGCCGGACTCCGGTCTGCCCCACGCCATCGGCTACGCCAACCAGTCCCATAAGCCCTTCGCCCGTCCCTTTGTCAAGTACACCCCCACCTGGCCCCGCTCCTTCACCCCCGCCAATCAGGAGATGCGCAATCTGGTGGCGAAAATGAAGCAGATTCCCGTGCCGGAGCTGATTCAGGGCAAAAAGCTGCTGTTCGTGGACGACTCCATCGTTCGCGGCACCCAGCTGCGGGAGACGGTGGACTTCCTGTACGAAAGCGGCGCGAAGGAAGTGCATATGCGCTCCGCCTGTCCGCCCATCATGTACGGCTGCAAATATCTGAATTTCTCCCGCTCCAACTCCGAAATGGAGCTGATTGCCCGACGGACGGTTCAGAATCTGGAGGGCGACGAGGGACAGAAGCACCTGGACGAGTACGCCGACGGCACCACCCAGCGGGGCAAATGTATGCTCAAGGCCATCTGCGAGGAAATGGGCTTCGACTCCCTGGGCTACCAGTCCCTGGACGGTCTGCTGGAGGCCATCGGGCTGGATAAGGACAAGGTCTGCACCTACTGCTGGAACGGCAAAGAATAAACGATTTTACTTCTGAAAAAGGAGCGTCATTATGGAACACAACAATTCCCAGTCTGCCAGCTACGCCGCCGCCGGTGTGGACATCACCGCGGGATACAGGGCCGTGGAGCTGATGAAGACCCACATTGCCCGCACCCGCAACTTAGGCTGCCTGGACGACGTGGGCGGCTTCGGCGGCTGCTTCGGCCTGAACGTCGCCGGGATGGAGGAGCCTGTGCTGGTCTCCGGCACCGACGGCTGCGGCACCAAGGTCAAGCTGGCCATCCTCATGGACAAGCACGATACCATCGGCATCGACGCCGTGGCCATGTGCGTCAACGACATCATCTGCGTGGGCGCGAAGCCCCTGTTTTTCCTGGATTACATCGCCTGCGGCAAAAACGTGCCGGAGAAAATCGCCCAGATCGTGGGCGGCGTGGCGGAGGGCTGCGTCCAGTCCGGCGCGGCGCTCATCGGCGGGGAAACCGCCGAGCATCCCGGCCTGATGCCCGTGGAGGACTACGACCTGGCGGGCTTCGCCGTGGGCATTGTGGATAAAAAGAAAATCTTAGACAAGACGAAAATGGCGGAAGGGGACGCGGTCATCGCCCTGGCTTCCTCCGGCATCCACTCCAACGGCTTCAGCCTGATCCGCAAGGTTTTCCGCATTGACGAGAACCCCGCAGAGATTTATCAGCCCTGTGAAGCGCTGGGGGGCAAGACCATCGCCGAAACCCTGCTGACCCCCACGAAAATTTACGTCAAGTCCGTTCTGGAGCTGCTGGAAAACGTAGACGTCAAGGGCATCAGCCACATCACCGGCGGCGGCTTCTACGAAAACATCCCCCGCTCCATCCCCGACGGCCTGTGCGCGAAAATCGACAAGGGCGCCGTTAAGGTGCTGCCCATCTTTGATTTAATTGCAAAGACCGGCAATATCCCCGAACGGGACATGTTCAACACCTACAACATGGGCGTGGGCATGAGCATCGTCGTCCCCGCCGCTCAGGTGCAGACCGCCCTGGACATCCTCATCGCCAACGGCGAGGACGCCTACGTCATCGGTACCATCATCAAAAACGACGAGGAAAAGGTGATTCTGGAATGACGGCAAAAATTGCGGTTCTGGTCTCCGGCGGCGGCACCAATTTGCAGGCGCTGATCGATGCCCGGCAGCGGGGCGAGCTGGGCGGTGGAGAAATCACCGCCGTGATCTCCTCCAAGGAGGGCGCCTATGCTTTGGAGCGGGCGCGAAAGGCGGGAATCCCCGGCTACGTGCTGCCCCGGAAAGACTTTGACTCCAACCGCGCCATGACCCTGGCGCTGGTGGAAAAACTGAAAGCGCTGGATATCGACCTGGTGGTTCTGGCGGGCTGCATGGTCATCTTCACCGAGGAGCTGGTGCAGGCCTACCCCAACGCCATCATGAACGTCCACCCCGCTCTGATCCCCTCCTTCTGCGGCCAGGGCTTCTATGGGCTTCGCGTCCATGAAGCGGCGCTGGCCTACGGCGTCAAGCTCTCCGGCGCGACCGTGCATTTTGTCAGCGCGGAATGCGACGGCGGCCCCATCATCGCCCAGAAGGCCGTCCCCGTTCTCCCCGGAGATACCCCCGAAACCCTTCAAAAACGCATTATGGAGCAAGCCGAATGGAAGCTGCTGCCGGAAGCCGTGCGCCTGTTCTGCGAGGGCAGGCTCCGGGTGGAAGGCCACACCGTTATCATCGAACAGGAGTGAAAAGTGCTATGAATGTTTACGAAATAAAGTCCATGGCCGAGCGCCTCAGCGGCAACACCTACCCCGGCCGGGGCATTGTCCTGGGGGTCACCCCCGACGGCAAGACCGCCGTGGCCGCCTATTTCATCATGGGACGCAGCGTCAATTCCCGGAACCGGGTCTTCGTTCAGGAGCCGGACGGCATCCGCACGGAAGCCTTTGACCCCGGTCTCATGAAAGACCCCCATCTGATCATCTACCATCCCGTGCGGGAAGCAGGTCAGGGTCTCATCGTCACCAACGGCGACCAGACAGACACCGTCTGGGAGCATCTTGCCAAGGGCGAAAGCTGGGAAGCCGCCCTGCGCACCCGTCAGTTTGAGGACGACGGCCCCAACTGGACGCCCCGCATTTCCGGCTTGCAGGCGGGGGACGGAAGCTATAAGCTGTCCATCCTGAAAGCCGCCGACCCGGAGGGCACGGCATGCGCCCGGTTCTTCTACGAGTACCCCGCCGCCCCCGGTCTGGGTCATTTCCTGCACACCTACGTCTGCGACGGCAATCCCGTAATTCCCACCTTCCAGGGGGAGCCGGAGCGGGTCAGCATCCCCGGGGACATCGACGATTTCACCCGGGAGCTGTGGGAAAATCTGAACCCCGACAACAAAATCTCCCTGTTTGTGCGCTACACCAACTTGGAAACCCGGAAGTATCAGCAGCGAATCCTCAACAAGCACTCAAAGTAATACCGCGTGGAGGGAATGAACATGAAAGAATTTGAACTGAAATACGGCTGCAACCCCAACCAGAAGCCCGCGAAAATCTACATGGCCGACGGCTCCGAGCTGCCCATCACCATTCTGAACGGCCGCCCCGGCTACATCAATTTCCTGGACGCCCTCAACTCCTGGCAGCTTGTGAAGGAGCTGAAGGAGGCCACGGGCATGGTCGCCGTCACGTCCTTCAAGCACGTCTCCCCCACCTCCGCCGCCGTGGGAAAGGTGCTTCCCGAGAACCTGAAAAAGGCGTGCTTCGTGGATGACGTTCCCGAGCTGGACGACAGCCCTCTCGCCTGCGCCTACGCCCGGGCAAGAGGCACCGACCGGATGTGCTCCTTCGGCGACTGGGTCGCCCTGTCCGACGTGTGCGACACCACCACCGCGAAGCTCATCGCCCGGGAGGTCTCCGACGGCGTCATCGCCCCCGGCTATTCGGAGGAAGCTCTTGCCATTCTGAAAACCAAGCGCAAGGGCGGCTACAACGTGGTGGCCATTGACCCAGACTACGTTCCCGCCGAGCAGGAGACGAAGCAGGTCTTCGGCATCACCTTCCAGCAGGGGCGGAACAACTTCAAGATCGACGGGCATCTGCTTCAAAACATCGTCACCAAGAACAAAGACCTGCCCGAATCCGCCAAGATCGACCTGATTGTGGCGCTGATCACCCTGAAATACACCCAGTCCAACTCCGTGTGCTTCGCCTACGACGGGCAGGCCGTTGGCGTGGGCGCGGGTCAGCAGTCCCGCATCCACTGCACCCGGCTGGCCGGCTCCAAGGCCGACACCTTCTTCCTGCGCCAGCACCCCAAGACCCTGTCCCTGCCCTTCCGCTCCGACCTCGGCCGCCCCAACCGGGACAACGTGATTGACGGCTACATCAACGGCAACGAGGAGGATGTCTGCGCCGACGGCATCTGGCAGAACTATTTCACCCGCCAGCCCGACCGGCTGACGGAAGAAGACAAGCGGGAATTTCTGTCCGGGTTTGACGGCGTTTCCCTCGGCTCCGACGCCTTCTTCCCCTTCCCCGACAACATCAAGCGCGCCAAGGCCTCCGGCGTCAAGTACATCGCCCAGCCCGGCGGCTCCATCCGGGACGATCTGGTCATCGAGGAATGCGATAAAGATGGTATGGTCATGGCCTTCACCGGTATGCGGCTGTTCCACCACTAAAGGAGGCGCATCCATGAAACTGTTAGTCGTAGGCGGCGGCGGACGGGAACACGCCATCATCAAAAGCCTGAAAAAGAATCCCGAGGTCACGGAAATTTTCGCCCTCCCCGGCAACGGCGGCATCGCGGCGGACGCGGTGTGCGTCCCCATCGGCGCTACGGAAATCGACAAGATTGTCGCCTTTGCTCAGGAACAAAAGATAGATTACGCCGTGGTCGCGCCGGACGATCCCCTGGTGCTGGGCTGCGTGGACGCGCTGGAAGCGGCTAAAATTCCCTGCTTCGGCCCCCGCGCCCGGGCTGCCATCATTGAGGGCAGCAAGGTCTTTTCCAAGAATCTCATGAAAAAATACGGCATCCCCACCGCCCGGTACGAGGTTTTTAGCGACATGGCCGCCGCCCTTGCCTATCTGGACACCGCTCCCATCCCCACCGTCATCAAGGCCGACGGCCTGGCGCTGGGCAAGGGCGTCATCATCGCCCAGACCCGGGACGAGGCCAAGGCCGCCGTCCGGGACATGATGGAAAATCATGTTTTCGGCAAGTCCGGCGACCACGTGGTCATCGAGGAATTTCTCACCGGCCCGGAGGTTTCCGTGCTGGCCTTCACCGACGGCAAGGTGGTCAAGCCCATGGTGTCCTCCATGGATCACAAGCGGGTGGGAGACGGCGACACCGGCCTGAACACCGGCGGCATGGGTACCGTCGCGCCCAATCCCTACTATACCCCTGCCATTGCCCAGCGGTGCATGGAGGAAATTTTTCTGCCCACCGTCGCCGCCATGAACAGCGAAGAACGCACCTTTCAGGGCTGCCTTTACTTCGGCCTGATGCTCACCCCCGACGGCCCCAAGGTCATTGAGTATAACTGCCGCTTCGGCGACCCGGAGACCCAGGTGGTGCTGCCCCTGCTGGAAAGCGACCTGCTGACCGTCATGCAGGCGACCACCAACGGCACGCTGGCGGATACGGAGGTTCGTTTCTCCGACAAGTACGCCTGCTGCGTCATCACCGCCTCCGCCGGATATCCCGTCAGCTACAAGAAAGGCTTCGAGATCACCATGACCCCGGAAGCCGCCGCCCACACCTACGTGGCGGGGGCGAAGCTGGAAAACGGAAGGCTTCTGACCTCCGGCGGCCGTGTCACCGGCACCACCGCCGTGGCCGGTTCTCTGGCAGACGCCATCCGGGAAGCCTACCGCCTTGCAGGCGGCGTGCAGTTTGAAAACGCCTACCGCAGAAGCGACATCGGCCAGCGCGCCCTACAGGCTTAATAACCACTGAAAACTCTGAATAAATCACATCAGGAGGAAATAACCCCATGGTTTATCGGGTATTTGTAGAAAAAAAGGAAGGTCTGGACAACGAGGCCAAGGGTCTGCTGAACGAGGCCAGGAACCTTCTCGGCATGGAGCGGCTGGAAAACGTCCGGCTGTTCAACCGGTACGACGCGGAAAACATCACGGAAGACCTGTTCCGGTACGCCGTGAAGACGGTCTTCTCCGAGCCGCAGCTGGATACCGCTTCCCCCTCCGTCCAACTCCCCGGCGCTTACGTTTTTGCCGTGGAGGCGCTGCCCGGCCAGTTTGACCAGCGGGCGGATTCCGCCGCCCAGTGCATCCAGATCATCTCCCAGAGCGAGCGACCCCTCATCCGCACCGCCAAGGTCTACGCTCTGTACGGCGCGCTGACGGACGGGGACATCCGGGAATTCAAAAAATACGTCATTAACCCGGTGGAGTGCCGGGAAGCGTCCCTGGACGTGCCGGAGACCCTCGCCATCCGCTACGACATTCCCACGGAGGTGGCGACCCTGACCGGCTTCACGAAACTGAGCCGTGACGAACTGGCGGACTTTATCGCGAACTACGGTCTTGCCATGGATTTGGACGACATCGTCTTCTGCCAATCCTATTTCCGGGAAGAAGGCCGCGACCCCACCATCACGGAAATCCGCATGATCGACACCTACTGGTCCGATCACTGTCGCCACACCACCTTCGGCACCATTCTCGACCACGTGACCTTTGAGGATGCCCTGCTGCAAAAGACCTACGAGGACTATCTGGCAACCCGGAACGCCCTGGGGCGCAGCGAGAAGCCCATCTGCCTGATGGACCTCGCGACCATCGCCGTCAAGCACCTGAAGGCCGCGGGGAAGCTCCCCAGGCTGGACGAGAGCGAGGAGATCAACGCCTGCACGGTGAAGATGGACGTCACCGTGGACGGCGTCACCGAGCCGTGGCTGCTGCTCTTCAAGAACGAGACCCACAACCATCCCACGGAGATCGAGCCCTTCGGCGGCGCGGCCACCTGCATCGGCGGCGCCATTCGCGATCCCCTGTCCGGGCGGAGCTATGTCTACGGCGCCATGCGCGTCACCGGCGCGGCCGACCCTCTGACCCCCGTGTCCGAGACCATCCCCGGCAAGCTGCCCCAGCGGAAGATCGTCACCACCGCCGCCGCGGGCTATTCCTCCTACGGCAACCAGATCGGCCTTGCCACCGGCATTGTGGATGAGATTTACCATCCCGGCTACGCTGCCAAGCGCATGGAGATCGGCGCGGTCATCGCCGCCGCCCCTGCGGAAAATGTCCGCCGGGAGCGCCCCGACCCCGGCGACGTGGTCATCCTGCTGGGCGGCAACACCGGCCGGGACGGCATCGGCGGCGCGACGGGTTCCTCCAAGGCTCACACCCAGCAGTCGGTGGAAACCTGCGGCTCCGAGGTGCAGAAGGGCAACGCCCCCGAGGAACGGAAGCTCCAGCGCCTGTTCCGCAACGGCGAAGCTTCCCGTCTCATCAAGCGGTGCAACGACTTTGGCGCGGGCGGCGTGTCCGTGGCCATCGGCGAGCTGGCCGACGGTCTGGAGATCGACCTGAACGCCGTTCCCAAGAAATATGACGGTCTGGACGGCACCGAGCTTGCCATCTCCGAATCCCAGGAGCGGATGGCCGTTGTCGTGGAAGCAAAGGACACGGCGCGGTTCCTCGAACTGGCTGCCACGGAGAACCTGAACGCCGTCCCCGTGGCGGTGGTCACGGAAAGCCCCCGTCTGGTGATGAACTGGAACGGCAAAAAAATCTGCGACATCAGCCGGGAGTTCCTGAATTCCAACGGCGCGGCCAAGCACATGGATGCTGCCGCCGAAAAGGCGCAGAGCTACGACAAAACCGTGACCGGCGATTTTGCGGAAAACTTCCTCGCCGTGGCCTCCGACCTGAACACCTGCTCCAAGCGGGGTCTTTCTGAGCGGTTCGACTCCACCATCGGCGCTGGCACCGTGCTGATGCCCTTCGGCGGAAAATACCAGCTCACCCCCGTGCAGGCCATGGTGCAGAAAATCTCCGTGGAGAAGAAGCACACCGACGATTGCTCCTTCATGGCCTTCGGCTATAACCCCTTCATCACCTCCGCCTCCCCCTATCACGGCGCGTATCTGGCCGTGGTGGAGTCCGTGTGTAAGCTCATCGCCTCCGGCGCGTCCTTCCAGGACACCTATCTGACCTTCCAGGAGTATTTTGAGCGTCTCGGCAAGGACCCCAAGCGCTGGGGCAAGCCCCTGGCCGCGCTGCTGGGTGCCTTCCGGGCGCAGACGGAGCTGGGCATCGGCGCCATCGGCGGCAAGGACTCCATGTCCGGTTCCTTCGAGAAACTGGATGTTCCGCCCACGCTGGTCTCCTTCGCCGTCACCACCGGCAAGACCGGTGAGGTGGTCTCTCCCGAATTCAAGGCCGCGGGTCACAAGGTCTGCCTGCTGACCCCCGCCTACGACGAAAACGGCCTGCCCGAAACCGCTTCTCTGCTGGAAACCTTCGACACCGTCACCAGCCTGCTGCGCAGCGGCAAGGCCGTGGCCGCCTACACCCCCGGCATGGGCGGCGTCGCGGAGGCCGTGATGAAAATGGGCTTCGGCAACGGCTTCGGCTTTGCCTTTGACGACGCGCTGACCCTTGACAAGCTGTTCGGCTACGCCTACGGCAGCTTCGTGCTGGAAATGGCGGACGGCACCGTGGGCAAAGTCCTGGGCGTCACCACCGCCGACGGCAGCTTCTCCTATCATGGCGAGACTCTGTCCCAAGCCCAGGTTCTCAGCGCCTACGAAAACAAGCTGGAATCCGTCTACGCCTGCAACATCCCCACTCCGGTGCAGAGCATGGAGACCTTCTCCTATGTCGCATCCCAGCGGAAAGCCCCCGCTGTCAAGGTTGCCAAGCCCAAGGTTCTCATTCCCGCCTTCCCCGGCACCAACTGCGAATACGACTCCGCCAAGGCCGTCCGGGACGCGGGGGCGGAGCCGGAGATTATCGTCATCAACAACCTGAGCGCCGACGGCATTGCCCGCAGCGTGGAGCGGTTCGCGGAGGAACTGAAAACCGCCCAGGTGGTGTTCATCCCCGGCGGCTTCTCCGGCGGCGACGAGCCGGACGGCTCCGGCAAGTTTATCACCGCGTTCTTCCGCAACGCCGCCGTCAAGGAGGGCGTCACCGCCCTTCTGGAGCAGCGGGACGGCCTGATGTGCGGCATCTGCAACGGCTTCCAGGCGCTGATCAAGCTGGGTCTGGTTCCCTACGGCAGGATTATCGACACCGACGAGACCTGCCCCACCCTGACCTTCAACAACATCTCCCGCCACCAGAGCCGCATCGTCCGCACCCGGGTCGCCTCCAACAAGTCCCCCTGGCTGGCACTGACCAACGTGGGCGACGTGTACTGTGTCCCCATTTCCCACGGCGAGGGCAAGTTCCTGGCCTCGGAGGAGCTGATCCGCCAGTTGGCGGCCAACGGCCAGATCGCCACCCAGTACGTTGATCTGGACGGCAATGCCACCGCCGACGTCCACTTCAATCCCAACGGTTCTCTGTACGCCATCGAGGGCATCACGTCCCCCGACGGCCGGGTCTTCGGCAAAATGGGTCACAGCGAGCGCATCGGCTCCGGCCTGTACAAGAACGTCCCCGGCGAGTACAACATCCGCATGTTTGAAGCGGCGGTCAAATACTTCAGATAACGCCCTTCCTCTAAAAAAGGCGCTGTCTCACGGCTTGGTGAGACAGCGCCTTTTTATTGTAAAAGATTTCGTTTTTTAGCGGCAGTGGCCGCTGGCCGCAATTCTGCGGCCTAATAAAACGCTTTTAAGCGTTTTATTAATAACTCGTATAAAATGAAAATAAAAAAGCGCAAGTCCGCCAAATCCGGACTTACGCATTTCTGCTACACGATTTGCCTATAAAGTTTTCCGTCACGTTCCACTTCTCACTCATTTCCGCAAAAAATGCGCGCAGCACTTCTGCAACCGGATTTACGCAGAAACGCCACACGCTGTATGCCTATTATAACGGATGGGGTGGAAAATTTCAAATGTTTTTTCTGGAAAACAGCAAAAAATCGGCACCTGATTTTGGCAGATGCCGATTTTTACCTGCTGTTTTACCTCACGTACTCAATCACCACGCGGCGGTTGGGTTCTACGCCGGTTGAGTGGGTGGTGATGTTCTCCATGTCCTGCAGGGCCGCGTGGATCACGTGGCGCTCGTAGGCGTTCATGGGCTCCAGGGTGGTGCGGCGGCGGGCCTTCAGCACCTGCTGCGCCTTCTTCCGGGCGTAGCGGCGCAGGCTCTCCTCCCGCTTTTCCCGGTAGCACTCCGCATCCACGTTGACGCGGATATGGCCTTCCACATCCCGGTTGACGGTGTAGTTGGTCAGATGCTGGATGGCGTCCAGGGTGTCGCCCCGGCGGCCGATCAGGTAGCCCAGATCGTCGCCCACCAGGTCAACCTTGTATGTATTGCCCTCGTCCTTCCAGCAATGGGGAACGGCATTGGAATCCATATGCTCCAGCAGACCCTTGATGAAAACCTCGATCTTCTCCTCTACGGAACCGGGTTCGGCAGGGGCGTAGGTCCTGGGGGCGGCGGGCGCCTTGGGCTTCTCCGGACGGGGGGGCTTGGGAGGACGGGGCCTGTCCTGCTTGGGCGGCTCGGGACGCTTTGCGGGGGCGGGGGCGCTCTGGGCGGGCTTGGGCGGCTCGGCCTTGGGAGCCTCCGCCTTGGGAGCCTGAGGGGCTTCCGGCTTCTTCACCGGGGCGGCGGGGGGCTTGGGCTTGGAGCGGGAGGCGCTGCCAAGCGCACTCTTGGGCTTCTCTTCCTTCTCCGGCACGGGGTCGGGAACCTCGTAGCTCACCTGCACCTTGGCGCTCTGGGCGCCGAAGCCCAGGAAGCCGGCCTTGGCCTGCTGCAGCACCGTGACGGACACGCTGTCACGATCCAGCCCCAGCTGGCTCAGCGCGGATTCAATGGCAAGATCAATGGTCTTGCCGGAAGTGATAATCGACTTTTCCATGGCTTATTCCTCCATAGACTTGGGCGCGTAGCGGTCAGGGTCATAGTTGCGGCCCTTGCAGAAGGGACGGTCGGAGACGCCGGACAGAGGCGCGTTTTCTTCCCTTGCGGCTTCCTCCACAATGCCCTTCCGGGCGGCGTACTCCTTGGCAGCCGCGGCCTTGGCGGCCTGCTCCTGATCCCGCTGCTGCTTTTCCAGCTTCTTCTTGCTGGTGTTGGCGGTGATGCCGTCGGGATTGGCGGCACGGCGCTCGGCGCGGATGCGCTCCTTCTCGGCTTCAATACGCTCCTGCTCCAGCGCCTTTTGCAGGCGCACGGCATCCTCCGCGTCGTAGATCTTGCGGTAGTGGTTGGTCATAATGGGGTCGGAGATCATTCTCACCACGCCGCCGATGAACCAGTACAGGGACAGTCCGGCGGAAACGGTGAAGCCGATCCACAGAGACATCAGGGGCATCATCCACATCATGACCTTCATGGACTGGTTCTGCTGGGAATTTTTGGCGGTCTCCTTGTCCTGAACGCCGTTCTCGTCGGTGATGACGGAGTCGTTGGTCTTCTGGCTGATGACCATCTGCAGCAGCTGAGAAGCGGCAGAGGTCAGGGCGATCAGGAACGCACCGATGTGCGCCCAATCCCACGCCCAGCTGGCGGAGAAGACATTGAACTGGGGAACCGCCCCCAGGTTAATGCCCAGGAAGTCAAAATTGATGCCGGCAAGAACGGTCTCGCTGATGCCGGGGATGGCGGCGCGCAGTTCGTCTGCGTACTGGGGGATCAGCTGCGCGGCGACGACCTGCTCGTAAGCGGCGTTGGAAGTAAACATATCCGGCGCAGCCGTCTTGATGACCTCCACGATCTGCTTCGCCGTGTCGGCGGACTGCATCAGGATGTAGGTGATAGGCTGGCGGATAACGGCGAACAGGGGAAACAGAATCAGAATGGGAATGAAGCTCCACAGGCAGCCGCCGCCCATGGAAACGCCCTCGGACTTCTGAAGCTCCTGGATGGCCTGGTTCTGGCGCTGGGGGTCGTCCGCATACTTCTGCTGGATGGCCTGCATCCGGGGCGTCAGACGGGACATCTTCATCATGCTCTTCTTGGACTTCGCGTTGAGGGGCATCAGAATCAGCTGCACGATGACGGCGAACAGGATCATGGCGATGCCGTAGTTGTGGGTGGTTTCATACAGAACCGACAGCAGCCACCCAAACGGCACGGTTATGATGTCCGATAATTGGAATGCGAGAAACATTGCCTTTCCTCCTTAGAGATTCAATGGTCATGGTACCGGGTCGTAGATATCCCCGCGGTAGAAGGGATTGCATCGCAGAAACCGCTTCAGGGCAAGCCAGCCGCCCTTGAGGATACCGTACTTGCTGATGGCTTCGTAGGCATAAGCGGAACAGGTGGGGCGAAACCGGCACCGTGCCGGAAACGCCGGAGAAATCCAACGCTGATAAAAGCGAATGAGCTTGAGAAACATTTTTTTCATAACCGCAGCTTAGTCCTGTATCTGTACCGGCTTCAAAATTCCCGCTTTTTTCGCAAGGGTCAGGTAGCTTGCCGTCAGCTTCTCAAAGGGAGCCTCCACGGCCCTCGTCCTTGCCACCACCACGATGTCCCAGCCGGGCTGGAACTTTTCCTCGTTCAGGCGGTAGACCTCCCGGATGCGGCGGCGGGTGCGGTTGCGCACGTGGGCCTTGCCCAGCTTCTTGCTGACGGTGATACCCACCCGGTTCCCGTCCGTGCGGTTCTTTCTGGCGTAAAGCACCAGCAGACCGTCGGCAACGCCGGAGGTGTGATACAGGCGCCTGAAAATATGATTGAGCTTCAGGCTGGTTGAATACTTCATACTGTTTCCTCGCTAAAAAGGGAGCGGGGCGAACGTTCCATTCACCCCGCTGTAGCTCCCGTTTCGCTCTTAAGCGCGTTTTCCGCTCTAGGGTGTATCTGAAAACTGGCGAAATGACCGGCAGCGAGGGATTTTTGTTCTGCGCAAGCCATTTTTCCGCAGGAATACCTGCTGTATTTCAAGGGAAAATGGCGCGGCACAGGGCAAAAAGAGCAGCTGTCCGGGCGTTTTGACAGTTTTCAGATGCACCCTAGTTAACCCACGGACATACGCATCAGGCGGACAGAACCTTGCGGCCCTTCGCACGACGGCGGGCCAGAACCTTGCGGCCGTTGGAAGTCGCCATTCTCTGGCGGAAACCGTGAACCTTGGAACGGTGACGGCGGCTGGGCTGATAGGTACGCTTCATTTAGGATACACCTCCTGTCAAAATACAATATGCTCAACAGCCTTTCGGCCGCAGCAACACATGCTCAGACTGATACTACAGTCATACCCGCTCATTATAACCGAAAAACACTGTTTGGTCAATCTTTTTTTGTTCTTCTGTCAGGCTATTTTCAAAAGAAGCTCTAATTAAATCGGCAAGAGCTGACAGCGAGAGATTTTTCACCAGATGAAGGTTTCAAAAGCGGAGGAATACTTGATGTATTTCCTGCTTTTGAAACCGCACAGCTGGGGAAAAAGATCCGCTGCTCAGCCGAAGACGATTTAATCAGAGATTCTTAGATTCGCACCGGAGAAGGTTCCATCCAGCTTGGAAAGAACGCGGTTGTACGCTTCCGTCCCCGGCTCGTAGGGGGTTGGCTGGAAATTGTTCCGCCCGGTAACGGAGCTGACGCTGGCGGGTACGACGGTCAGCTGTCCCAGTCTGACCGTTCCCTCCGCGTCCCGGATGACCTCCTGCTGCACCAGCGCCGTATCGTAGTCCCTGGGGGCGCCGTTGCCGCCGAAGCTGAAATTCCCCAGAGAGTAGAAAAGGATGCCGCCGCCGTATTCCTCAATGGGCTGCAAGACGTGGGGATGGGAGCCGAATACGATGTCCGCCCCGGCGTCAATGGCGGCGTGACCCACCCGCTCCTGTTCTTCGGTGGGGCGGTAGGTACCCTCCACGCCCCAGTGGGGGGCGAAGATGACCAAATCCACTCCCTGCTCCCGCAGAGCGGCGATTTTCGCGGTCATGTCCTCCACGTCCAGCTTGTAGTACACGGCGGCATACAGCCCGATGGTCAGGCCGTTTTCCGTGGTGACCACGGCGGTGCTGTCCCGCTCCACGTAGGGGACGCCTGCCTGTTCCAGTACCGCCAGGGTGGAAGCGTAGCCGCTTGCCCCGTAGTCCATGGAATGGTTGTTGGCAACGGTCACGGCCTCGACGGAATTCTCCGTCAGGCAGTTTACATAGGCCGTGGGGCCATGGAAAACGTGCTTTTTGGGCATAGGATTGCCCTCGTCGCACAGGGGGCCTTCCAGATTCACCATGGAGAATTCGTCGCCCGCGAAATAGTCGATCACATTGGCGAAGGGATAGGCGTAGTCATCGCCCACGGTCTTGATAAAGCCGGATTCCGCGAAATAGTTGGTCGGATTGCTGCCGAAGGTGCAGTCTCCCGCGAAGGTCAGAAGGAAGTGTTCCTCCTTGGGCTGCGTCTCGGTGGGAAGGGTCTCCGGCCGGGAAGTCTGCGCCGGCTGTGTCGTAACGGCCTGGGTCTCCGGCAAGGTGGGCGCGGCGGTCTCGGAGGCGGCATGTCCGCAGCCCGTCAGCAGAAGGATCAGCAGAATGCAGCCCGGCAAAAATCGGATTTTCACGTCAGGCGTTGTCCTGGGCGCGCTTCTTCATCAGATTGCGCATACGCGCCGCGTGATCCAGCTCCCGCTTGCGGATGCGCAGGCTCTTGGGGGTGCATTCCAGCAGCTCGTCGTCCGCCAGAAATTCCAGGCACTGCTCCAGAGAAAGGATGCGGGGGGGCGTCAGCCGGAGGGCTTCGTCGGAACCGGCGGCGCGCATGTTGGTCAGCTGCTTTTTCTTGCAGACGTTCACGGTCATATCCTCGTTGCGGCTGCAAATGCCCACGACCATACCGGCGTAAACCGGCGTGCCGGGGCCGATGAACAGCGCGCCCCGCTCCTGCGCCGCCGCAAGACCGTAGGCCACGGCCTCGCCGGTCTCAAAGGCGATGAGGGAGCCCACCTGCCGCCGCTCGATCTCGCCCTTCATGGGGGCGTAGGAATCCAGCACCGAGGACATGATGCCCTCGCCCCGGGTATCGGTGAGGAACTCATTGCGGTAGCCGAACAGACCCCGGGAAGGAACCAGGAACTCCAGGCGGTAGCGGCTGCCCATGGGGGTCATGCCCAGAAGATCACCCTTCCGCTTGCCCATTTTTTCAATGACGGAACCCATGCACTCCTCCGGAACGTCGGCGACCATCCGCTCGATGGGCTCGCAGACCTTGCCGTCCACCTCCCTGGTCAGCACGCGGGGGGTGGACACGGAGAACTCGTAGCCCTCCCGGCGCATGGTCTCCATGAGGATGGACAGGTGCATTTCGCCACGTCCGGCCACGTTGAAGGAATCCGTTCCCTGCTCGGTGACGTGGAGGGAAACGTCCTTGAGAAGCTCCTTTTCCAGCCGGTCCCGGAGGTTCCGGGAGGGGACGAACTTGCCCTCCTTGCCTGCGAAGGGGGAATCGTTGACGGCGAAGGTCATTTCGATGGTGGGGTCGGAGATTTTCACAAAGGGCAGCGGCTCCACGCACTCCGGGGCGCACAGGGTGCGGCCGATGGTGATATCCGCCATACCGGACAGCGCCACGATCTCACCGGCGTGGGCCTCCTGGACGGGGTTCTTGCTCAGGCCGTCGAACTCGTACAGCGCCACGACCTTGCCCTTGGTTTTCACGCCGGCGTCGTGGAAGTCGCAGATGGTGACCTCCTGATTGACCTTGATGGTACCCCGCTCCACACGACCGACGGCGATACGGCCGACGTAGTCGTTATAGTCGATGGAGGAAACCAGCAGCTGCAGCGGTGCGGTGTCGTCACCCTCGGGGGCGGGAATATAATTGACGATGGTCTCGAACAGGGGGGTCAGGTCGGTACCCACCTCGTCGGGGCTGTAGGAAGCCGTACCCTGACGGCCGGAGCAGAACACGGTGGGGCTGTTGAACTGCTCGTCGGTGGCGTTCAAATCCAGCAGCAGCTCCAGCACCTCGTCCATGACCTCATGCACCCGGGCGTCGGGCTTGTCGATCTTGTTCACGGCCACGATGACCTTGTGACCCAGCTCCAGCGCCTTCTGCAAGACGAAGCGGGTCTGGGGCATGGGGCCTTCGGCAGCGTCCACCAGCAGAATGACGCCGTTGACCATTTTCAGAATGCGCTCCACCTCGCCGCCGAAGTCGGCGTGACCCGGGGTGTCCACGATGTTGATCTTGTAGTCCTTATAATGCACGGAGGTGTTCTTAGCCAGAATGGTGATGCCCCGCTCCCGCTCCAGATCGCCGGAGTCCATGACCCGCTCCACGGTGGCCTGATTTTCCCGATAGATACCGCCCTGCTTGAGCATTTCGTCCACCAGAGTGGTCTTGCCATGGTCGACGTGGGCGATGATGGCAATGTTGCGAATTTTATCCTGAGGTACCATAAAAAGTCTCCCTTTCGAAACCGAATTACACAAAATATCGACTATAGAGTATAGCACATTGACGAAATAAATGCAATATTTTTGTTGGATATTCCGAATATTTTTGTGTTTTCCCGAAGAAAAGAGGCGGAGCCTGCGGCTCCGCCCCTGGGAAGATCGGATATTATTCAGCTCTCGTACCGAAGTTGACGGAGGTATCGCCCTGCTCGTTGGTGCCGAACTCGTAGTCCTTGCCGGGGAGTACGGCGTTCATCAGGATGCCCACCAGCGCGGCCACGGCCAGACCGGACAGACTGATGGTCACGTCGCCGACGGGGATGACAATGGCGCCGTTGTAGGTCACGCCCACGGCCAGACCCATAATCATGGCGGCAACCAGCACGTTGCGGCTCTTGGTGAAGTCCACGTTGTTCTCAACCACGTTCCGCACGCCCACGGCGGAGATCATGCCGTACAGCACCAGGCTCACGCCGCCCATGGTAGCGGCGGGCATGGCGACGATCAGCGCGGCAAACTTGGGGCAGAAGGAAAGGATGATGGCAAACAGGGCGGCCAGACGAATGACCTTGGGGTCATAGACCTTGGACAGTGCCAGAACGCCGGTGTTCTCGCCGTAGGTGGTGTTGGCCGGTGCGCCGAAGAGGGCGGCAACGGTGGTGGCCAGGCCGTCGCCCACCAGGGTGCGGTGCAGGCCGGGGTCAGCCACGTAATTCTTTTCCACGGTGGAGGAAATGGCGCAGATATCGCCGATGTGCTCCACGACAGTCGCCAGAGAGATGGGGGCGATGGTGATAATGGCGGTCAGCAGCATACCGCTGTCAAAATCCTTGCCGAAGATGGAGAAGGCGGTGTTGCCCCAGATCACGGGCAGGCCGATCCAGTCAGCCTCGGCCACGGTCTTGGCAACGTTGGCACGGGCGGCGGGATCCACGATCATGGCGAACAGGTAGGAGCCGAGAACGCCCAGCAGGATGGGAACGATCTTCACCATGCCCTTGCCCCAGATGTTGCAGACCACGACGACCAGGATCGCGACCAGGGCGACCCACCAGTTGCCGCGGCAGTTATTGATGGCGGAACCGGCCAGAGACAGGCCGATGCAGATGATGATGGGGCCGGTGACGATGGGCGGGAAGAAGCGCATGACCTTCTTCGCGCCGAAGAGCTTGAAGAAGAGCGCCAGAACCAGATATACAAGACCCGCCACGGCGACGCCGAAGCAGGAGTAGGTCAGCGGGATGTCCTGTCCGGAAGCGGTGACCAGGCCGTAAGCACCCAGGAATGCGAAGGAGGAGCCCAGGAATGCGGGAACCTTCCGTCCGGTGATCAGGTGGAACAGCAGCGTGCCGAGACCGGCAAAGAGCAGGGTGGTGGATACGTTCAGTCCGGTGATTGCGGGAACCAGAACCGTTGCACCGAACATTGCGAACAGGTGCTGTAAGCCCAGAACCAGCATTTTGGGGGTACCCAGAGTACTTGCGTCATAAACCGCGTCGGTATTCTTTTCGGGAGTAGCCATAAAAATCATCCTTTCTGTCTTTTGCGAGTTTTCGTGTTTTCATGAAAAAAGAGGCCCTAGGGTTGACCCAAGACCTCCTTTTCACACACTTCTGTGACAGTATACCTCTTTTTACCCCATATTGCAAGGAAATATCCCGGATCCCGCCTCCAAAATATGAACGATTTGTAAAGCGGTTTTTGTGGATTCTGCCATTTGGGCTGAAAACCGGGTCTCCCCTGTGAGGAGACCCGGAAAATGTTATCTGCTTCCCTTGTCGTAGGGGATGCCCTCGGCCTTGGGGGCGCGGGACTTCCTGGACGTAAACGCCAGCACCACCAGGGAAATGATGTACGGAAGCATATTGTACACCACGCTGGGGATGTTCATGTCCAGCAGGAAGTCAAAGCCGGAGTACACATTGCCCAGCGCCCGGCAGAAGCCGAACAGCAGCGCCGCCAGGGCGATTTTCAGGGGGTGCCATGCGCCGAAGATCATG
>ENA-OWPN01001256-OWPN01001256.1-human-gut-metagenome-genome-assembly--contig:-NODE-1256-length-24760-cov-9.371261_pt1 | contig 24760 bp, 20 predicted proteins | sample MGYA00248266_ERZ651850 | MGnify/ENA primary metagenome ERZ651850 (study PRJEB26924, sample SAMEA4378296) | human gut metagenome | biome: human gut; feature: human-associated habitat; material: faeces... | reverse complement strand
GGGTATAGCCCCACCGGCTGTACCCGTACCGCACCCGCGTGCGGCCCTTAAAAATCGCCATATGTCATGCCTCCCCGTACTGTGCCTCCGTGATAACTCCTTTAAGGACGGCCTGCCGCACCTGCGCGGAGTTCCACAGGCCCATGTCGTACCACTTTTTGATACTCTCAAACATTGGTTACACCTCCAGCATTGTGTTCGTCATCATGGCTGTGTAAGCAACCTGTGCCTCCACCCGGTCAAGCGGCGTCGGCTCCGGCGCGGGCCGCGCAGCGATCTCTGCCGCTTTCTCCGCCTCTGTGCGTAGGGCGGGCGTACCGTCTGCCAGCTTATAGTTCGCGCAGCCATCCGTTCCGTACAATGATAGCGGGAAATAGTTCCCTTGGGCGTGATGGTATTTGTCACCATACCCCTCATCAATAGCCGTCCAACCCGCCGTGTCGGCCAGAAACGCGCTGCTGTTTATCTCCACGATTCGCCCCGTTTCATCCGCACGCACATAAACAATATATTTTTCATCCATACTGTTTCCCTCTCTTGTTCAGTAGTCTGCCGAAAGGCGCATATCTAACGTCAGCTTATTGTACATGTCATAGACGCTTGTCCCGGCATTAACGATAATTTCCCGGATTCCGTTCGCGTCCATAGGTATAGTGACAGCCGATGCCGCAACTACGCCTACATTGCCCACGCCTGCGCTCATGATTTCAATGGTAGGAACCACCCTCATGCGTGCAGGGAATAACACAGCGGGAAGATAGTGGATATTTCCATCAATGAAATAGGCCGGCATTACTTCTATCGCAAACGCATTAAAATACCGCTTGCATTCCGACAGCTCCGCCCCGTAGTCCTTCGGCACATACGGCGTGGCCACGCTGCCTTTTTCCCACTTAATATAATTGACGGTGAGAGGCTTCTTCGGATAAATGCCAAGGTTATACACAGTGTTGTCTCCCGCATAGGTGCAGAGTACGATTTCAAAGTCGTCGCATGTATATCCCGCTGGTACATCAGCAAAACTGCTGTACGAACCCCGGTCCAGTACCTGCATCACCGCAGTGTGCAGTTGCCCGTTGGCATATATCGACACAGTGACGTTGTCCCCGATACTCAGCCAATGCTCACCTAATAGGTTGGTTTGCCACATACCGCATGCACGGTTTGCGTAGTTGGCAGCGGAAAGTGTGAACGTACCTACCGTGTAAGTAGTGCCATTTGAAATACGCCACCTGTCGATGCAGTATGGCGATGTGCCGTCGCCTGTGTATGATGTTGCACCGCGTTGATTTACAGGATTCGGAAAGTTGGTGTTTGTTCCGAGGTTCGGATACACCGCACCGTTCACCAGCTTATTCACTACGGAAAACCGCTTCTTGATCTTCCCGAACAGCACAGACAGCTTTTCCCCGCTGGAAATATCCGCATCCTGTGCCGTTTCGGTGAATGCTACGGTGTTATTTGACACGTCGCTACGGGAGCCAATCAGCTCCGTCATCCGCACCTCAAGTTCCCCGCCCGTCATGACGGTGAGAGGCCCAGCAGCATTGTCGAAGTCCAGAGGTTCGGTGGCGTAGGTTTCGTGAGAACTGAGCACATAGGCAATTTCTGCGCCTGTGGAAAGTGCTCCCGTGCTGGATATCCACGCCGTTGTGATGCTTTCGTCCGCATAGCTTTTGATGTAGCCCGTCTGGTACTCCGTCAAGCACACGTCCAGGCCGTTCGTACCGTCGTAGGAGGTGCTTTGATAGTAGACGGTGAGGGGGTGTGCCGAAAGGTAAGTTTTTGCCGTCTCCACCGATGTAACATCTGGATATTCAGATGTTTTGAAGGACAGCCTAATTCTTCTGTTTGAATCTACTGAAATACCTGAATATTTTTTTGAATAGACCTCTTCGATAGCGTAAGCCTTTAAGTAGCTAGATTTAATACTCCCTACAATGCTCGTAGATTCAGGAATAACCGCATCAGATTCGGTAGCAATTTGAATCCATCCATCAATGATATTTGTTTGGATAAATACTTCATCTGAGCTTCCATCCAACACAACCCGCTTGTCATAAACGCTCTTCACCCTCGTCCGGCACACATCCCTCACGTCGCCAACCTCATGCAGCGGACGCGGGATGGGAAGTTGCGTCACGCTACCTTGATAGGGCTCGTATGGCAGCGGAGATTCGCCGAGGTTGAGCATGGGGTGGATAGTCAGATTAGGGGCATCTCCAATCTGGACTTGCAGTGTAGCATAAAGGATATTCTCCTCTTTCTGCTTAGTGAGAGTTCCAGATATCCCTTGTCCTCTATCAACAAGCACATTGCGCACAAACGCTCCGCTGGGTGTTTTTTCGTTGATAACAACTTTCACCAGCTGCGACGCTCCAGATAGATACACCACTTGATTGGGCGAGATGGGAATGAGATTGTCCGCATAATTATAAGTTGCTATACCACCAGCGCAAGTACCAGACACAGAAACGCTGCCGTTGGGATTAGGCGTAAAGGTCACGCCGTAGATTGTTTGTGTTTTCGTCGCTTTCGGTAGCAAATTCCGTCCGCCCACAAATACGCTATCCACACCCGTGAGCGCCACAGGAGCCTCCGTAGTACCGCCATGTGCGTTCTCGCCGTAGGCTGTGATGGACGCGATACGCTGCGCCCCCGCGTAGGCGATGGAGACGGGGGTGCCGCTGTATGTAACGGGTTGACCGGCTGCCCAGTCTTTTGACATTGCGGCGCTATCCGCAGCCTCCTGTGCGCTTTGTTCCGCTTGTGCCTGTGCCGCCTGCGCCCCTTGCATCGCTTGTTCCGCCGCAGTTGCCTTCTGTGCAGCAGCCACAGCGCTGGATGCAGCCTCCGATGCCCTCTGCGCAGCAGTTGCTACCTTTTCGTCCAGAAGTGTACCGGTTTCAGCTATTTTCTGGTCCAGAGCATCATCCGCAGAAGCTACGATTCCGTTCAGTTCCTCTTTCGCCGTTTCTCCGGCCAATATCGCCGCGTCTCGCGCCGTCTCTGCCTGCTTTGCATATTCACGCGCAGCAACAGCGCCCATCGCCTGCGGGATTCCAATATTGAATACCGGTTCTGCCAGCGTCCCGCTCTTCTCCACCGTAGGTTCGCTTTCCTCCGGCAGTTCATGTGCCTTTATGGTAATATCCGGCGTCTGTCCATACAAAATATCAAGCTGCGCCTGCAGCACTGCATCGTCCGGAATGTTCCCAACCAGTTCCGCCATCAGAAGCTCACCTCCTCCATCACACAGAAACGGTGCGGCCCCAGCACCGTGCTCACCCGGTTGCCTCTGGCGCGCGTAAGCTGTACATCGTACTGGTATTCTCCGTAATCAAGGCCGCTCGTATCCTCCGGGTCTATCGAAAACAACGGGCCGTCCTTTTGAATCACATGCCGCGCGTCATCGGTAGAGCGCTTTACCGTAAATACTATCGCGTCGCCCGGTTCCAACCTGTACTCTGCACCGTCCGGCTGCGTCACACGGACGGAAAATGATGCACTGTCCCCGCGCGTCAAAAAAATATCACCGTACTCAACCTTCAGCACGATACCGCCCCCTTTTCTTTCAGTATAAGAGAAACAGGGGGGTACTTGCCCCCCCTGTTCCCCCAGGTTTCAATGCTTTTGTCCGTATTCCTCATAGCTGATTTTCCAGCCGCCGACGATCTCCCACAACGCCTCACGCTGGCCGTCTGAATATCCGCCGCGCCGCAGGTACGCATATAGCTCCTCCTGCTTCGGATTGGTGCCGACCGCCGAAAGAATGTCCAGATATGCGTTCCCGAGCCCGCGCTGCTGTGCCGCGTCGTACTTCTCCTTCTGCCGCTCGCTTGCGTACTTTTTCCAGAGGGCTGCTTTGTCACTGTCGCTGACGCCCAGCCTTGACGCCGCCTCCAACGCCTCCACAGAGCTCACACGCCCGTCCTCGTCCGCCCCGGTTTTTTTCAGCATTGCATTGAATGCTTTCAGCGTTTCCTCGGATACGCCGAGTTTCTGTGCGATATATTCGTCGCCAAGCCACTTGCGGATGTCCTCCACATCGCACAATGCCTCTCCGCCTGTCATCAGCGCGGTCAGTTTTTCCTCTATGGCCGCGCGTCCGGCGCTGTCCGCCTCTATGTACGCTTCCTTGTATTCCGCCGTAACGGCAGCTTTCAGCGCGCTCTTTGCCGCATCGCGCGGTTTTTCTTCTCCTTTCGCCGTATATTCCGCAACCTTTCTTTCCCACAGTACGTCCAAAACGTCCTGTGCGCGCTTCATGTCGTCCACATCTATTGCCTTGAGCATATCCCGGTTCTGCCACGTAATGCTCGCATGGATGTGCAGCGGGTCCTTGAACCCGGTCACGTTGTCATAGAACGCACGCAGGTCGCGCAGGATGTTGTTGAAGCCGAGCCCGGTCCCCAGAGACACCAGTTTCGCCGCCGAGTACGACACCTTGTACCACGTTGTTTTGGACTCTCCCTCCCGGATTTTGAGGAGCGTCTGAATGAGCTGCGTGGCCGTCTCGAACACGGCAAGGTCGTCGCGTCCCACGTCGTACCCCTGCGCCATGGAAAAGATATCCTTCACAAACGGGATGTTATTCACCATTATGACGTTGTCCACGAAGTTCACTCGCAGAGCATCCAGATATTTTTCATCAAACTCCTTGTCCTCGTCGTCGTCCCGCAGCGCGTCGATCAGCCCCGCTGCCGCCGCCGTGGCCGCCGCAGACAGCGCATACGCAGCAAGCGTGCGTCCCAGCGCCTTCTTTGCGCCAGGTTTCCCGTCGCGCACATCCCGCAGCGCCGTAAGTACCATGTTGTAGCTCTTCATGGGTTCGCTCATAAACGCCGTTGCCGCGCGTGAAATTCTGTCCTGGTTGCGCATAATGTGGCTCCTGTGCAGCACCGTGTCCACTACCTGCGTGCGGTCAACAACCTCGTCCATTTTCTCCGATACCGCTGTATAGAACGCCTCGCTCCCCGCGTCAAGGTCCGTCTGCGTGTCCTTCACATAGGCCTCACACGCGCTCCACAAAGCGCCCCATGTCACGGAATCCGCAAAGCCCGCCGGCTTCATCGTAATGTCGCGTACCTTCTCCAGTGCGCTCTCTCCGCCCACCATCACGTTGCGCATGTTCTTGCCTATCGCAGTTTCAAAATACCCCCAATCCTTCCACACGGAAATCGCGCTGTGCTGCTGCGCCTTCTTCATACCGGAGCGGATGTGCGCAAGCCCCGTGGCAAGGTACTTCGGCGGCAGAACTGCTGCGGCGCGCATGTATGCGGTCGGCTGCTGAATAATTACGCGCAGGTTCGCCCCCACGGCGGCAGCCTTCATTTTGCTCATCATCTTGTCGTCCAGCGCACCGAACGCGGTGCCAACGTCGCCCGTAATGCCGTTGACGTCCTGCATCAGCTTTTCAAAGTATCGCAGCGCCGCGTTGCCGTAGGCTTGCTGAATGCTCTTCTTCACGCTCCCCCCCGTCTCGTGGTCCTGATAGTTGTACCACCGCATCGCGTCCTTTGTGGCCTCCGCCCATGCGTTGTAGGTCGCCATGTCCGACACATGCCTTGTAAATGTGTCAAATGCATCGTCGAGCATCAGTGCATTTTTCGCTTTCTCGCTCGTAGGCTTCGACGCCCCCATGTTCGCAATGTGGTAAAGTCCCGTCTGGTTCGCCGTGCTGTCCTTTGTGTCTGTCTGCGTTTCGTCAACATGGATTGTCCAGTAGTTCTCCTCGGTGAATTTCCGGTATCCATACATCGAAAGGCTGGTTTCATTGCCCCACTCGGCTACAGTGCTGGAAAGATATTTCTGCATTGCGTCTGCAACCTGGCGCTGCTTATCCGTAAGCGTACCCGTAATCGCCGCAACCTGCTCCGGCGTCACTTTATATGTTTTCATCTGCCGCACCGTTTTGCGTCCGGCCTTCACATACCCAGCTACACGGATGCCGTCTCCATACAGGTGTTTTCTGGCCTGTTCGCGCTGGTTCAGCACATACAGCTCCATCACCTGAGCCGGTTTCAGTCGCATTACGCCGTTCGATACCTGGAACTCCGCTGCCTTCGCGCTGTCGCCGGTCCATTGGCGCAGCTCCTTCGCTCTCACCCCGTCCAGCGTTTTTTCCATAAACTCCTGCGCGTCTTTCAAGTGCCAGACGCGGCGGTTGAAGCCGTCCCGAAGCTCTTTCCATACGCTTTCCGCCGCACCTCCCATACGCGTGAACCAGTCCATGGGGTTCACCATGTCCTCATTCAGCATATCGGATATTTTTTCCATCGTCTTGACCGTGCCGTGTTCCCGGCGCGCGTCCAGCTCTGCGATTGTGGCGTTGCCCAGCGCGGCCGCGGTTTTGAACTTTTTGTTGGCGAGCGTCTGGCCGTACTTCACAACCATGCCCTTCAGAACCCGCACGATAAGGTCAAGGTCCTCGAGCTGGTCAAGCGTCGCGTCGCCAAGGGAGGCAATGCCATTTTTCGCATCGGCCAGCCCGTTGATAACCACTGTAAGGCCCGGGTCGCCCTCGTACCCGTCGATTTTTCCCGCCTCCGCGCGCTCCAGCATCAGCTTTATGCTTTCTGCCGCGTTTTTCCATTTTTCAGCCGCCTGCGTGCCTTCCCGGCTCGTGTTGAAATCAATGCTGTTCAAAAAGCGCAGGATTGGCCCCCGCATCTCCTCGGGAATATTTTTCTTGTCGGTCGGGCGCTCCAGCCGTTTCGTCAAATCCCATACATTGTTTTTGATGCGCGAGATATGCTTCGAGCGCTTCGCTCGCTTCCGCCTTGCCAAAGCCTGCTCGCGTTTGCTTTGCAGCATCACGGCACGCTGGCGTATCATACGCTCACTGACTTTTTTCCTTTGCGCCGCGTTCGCTTCGCGCAGCTCCCGTATGCGTCCCTCATACCGCGCTTTCTGCTTCTCCAGCGCTGTTTTTCGCTGTTCTGTCATCCGAATGCGGGTTTTCACCAGCTTCTCGCGCTGCTTGTCCGCAAAGGTATGCACCTCCGGCAGCGTAAAATACCACTCGTACATTCGCTGCGCCAGCTCATAGGCCGCGCCGTCCATGTCTAACCCATACGGGTTGACATAAGACGGGCGTACCATGTCCAATGCCTCTTCCACCTTGAATACCTGTTCCAGCTCATTTGTATCCGCATCGAACATCCCGGGCCATTTCTCGCTGATTTCTCCCCACAGCGCGTCCAGCGGCGTGCCGTCCTCTGTGGAAAGTGCCATGCGTCCGAAATTCGCGCGGCGGAAAGTCTCATAGCTCCCATAGGTCGCCTCGATCTCCGCGCGCACATTCTCTGTAACACGTATTTTTGTTGTGCGGAAATAGTCGCGCATGTCTTTATACTCATTGTATAGCGTATCGTCCATCTCGCTGCTTTTGCTCAACACGCCGCGCGCAATTCCTGCGGCAACGTCCATCACATCATCCCACACGACGTTTTCGCCGTTGGCAATGTAGTCGAACAATCCGCGCAGCTGCCCGTTCAGTGCGCTCCTGTCGTAGCCGCTTTTTGTCTCACGCAGCATCCGGCCCGCCACAAGGTCAATTGCACGGTCGCTCACCCGGTGTCCTTTCGTCAGTTTAAATTCGTCTTTCAGAGCCTCCACCTGCTGCGCAAGCTGCTGGTTCTCCCATGCAAGCCGCCTTGCCTCTTCGCTGGATGTCTCCACACCCGGCAGACTGAAACGTACATCATCCAAATTGTTCAGCACATTAAGCCGCGCTTTTTCGTCACCGGCAGGATATTCTACAACAGGGATACCGTGCTCGCGAAGCTCAACCCGCAGATTTGCGCTTATGGAATCAGGCACAATTGCAGCCTTTACCTCATCGAAGCCCACCGCACGCATCGGCTTCGCCTCAAACATGTTTGTAGGCATCTGGCTGATGTCATACAACAACCGCTCTGCATCCTCTGCCATGTCCGGCGTGATCTCGTAATGGTATTGTGCGAACGTTTTTTGAATGCCTCGCGGAGTGATGCTCCTCTTTTCGGCGATTTCAGTCAGTACCTCGCCCACGTGGTCAGCGGCCATAATATCGTTCTTTATATACGGATTTGTCGTCAAAATTTTTTGTGTCACATCGTAAAGCTCTGCGTTCAAATCTTTTTCGATTTGCTCGAACTCCTCCTGCGACAGGTTTTGGATTCTCCCTTTTTCCGCGCGTATCTCATCAATGCTTCCAAATGACTTTGCCTCCTGCGCCCGAAGTGTTTTAACGCCAAGGAACGATGACACGTTTTGTATTTTGCCTCCGTTCTGGCCGGACATTGCCCTTACAATCCCCTCAAGAGTTGCTGGATAGTGCGTCTGCTCAAATGTTCTGCGGTTTCCGCTCGGGGTCAGGTATTCTTTGTTGTTGTATACGCCCGACTTTCCCTCAATGCCGGCGTAAAGTTCGCGCAGCCACCCGCGGTATGCGTCCATGTCGGTTTCAGAGCGCACAGCCTCGCGCATTGCCGCCTCGTCCGTTACCGTATCATATTCGATTGCTCCGCCACGGTTTTTCAGATATTTCTGCGTCTGCGTCAGGATGGAGGCCATGCGCATGGATGTTTTCGTCATGCCGGGGAAAACGTTCTCCAGATGCTCACCGTATTCATTCCGGATATCGCTCAAGCGCATCTTCCCAATGTCGTCCGGGTCGTCCACGCCAAGCATCGCCGCAATCTGCTCATACCGTTCCGCCCGGTTTTCGCTGTACCCTTTTTCCTTTTCGACACGCTTTTCAATCTTCTGAACAGGTTTGCCAGTATCCTCGAGGAAAGCGGCTTTCAGCCCGTCCTTTTGTTCAGCCCATTTCAGCAAACCAGCTTCGCCGCCCTCACGATTCAAGAGCGTTTCCGTATCCGCAGCCATATCAAGCTCGCGCCGGAACACATCATCCACTCTGCCGCGCAAGTCGTTCAACCGCTGCTGCACGTGGGCGTTCGCGCTGCTGTCCGCCTCATATTCCGTTGCCGGGACAGTCGGCGTCCAAGCATCCGCGCTGAACACCTTGTTGCGCCGGTCTGCACCAGGGTCAATGCTGTCCTTGCCAAACAAAAGGCTGATGTCTCCAAAGTTTGAGTGCCCCACATCCGCACGCGTTACCGCAATGCTCGGCATCGGGAAGCCGCCCAGCTGCAAAGTTTTTTCCAGCTTCTCCTCGTTGAGGTTGTGTACTGCCACCAAATCCCCTGCTTGTTCTACTGGTACTTTCAGGCTGAATTTTGTGTCGCCCGCATCGTAAAAATTGTCGAGCAGTTTACCAGCAAAGGAATTTTTGTCGATAACCTTGACAGTATCGCCCACATATGTTAATTTATTGATGGAACCATACTGGCTGGGAACGTATAACGGCAATTGGAGCCTATTATTGCGCAGCCAGGCGTTGGTTCTTTTTTTATTTGGGTCAACGTACAAAATGGTGCTGTTGGATAATATTGCCTGCGGGTTGTTTTTTCCGTATGCGCTGACAATTTTAATAGAATCAATGTTTACACCATCCTGCGCATTCACTCGAAGCTGTACCGCAGCAAGCACAAGTTTGCCATCTGCATCGTAAACATCCCCATAAAGCGAAATGCGACTGTCAAAATGCTGCCTGTTTTCAGTCTCTGTTGGAAGAAACGCCACAACAGGCTCCTCAAGAATATGGGGCACTTGCTTGATTACTTCCGCAGTCATCTCAGGGTGTTGGTTCATGATTCGAGCAATTTTGACCGAATCCCAATAGATATTGCCCGCCTTGATTCCGATACTTCTTAAAGGAGCTGAAACGCGTCCTACATAAAGCGGATGATTCCGATTATATCCACCTACCTCGTCAACATGCTTCGAGAAATCCGGATTTATTGAATATTTTATGGTTCCGCCGTCACTCGCCTCCGCACTCGCGGGGGCGTTTTTCTTTGCCAGCGTGTCGCGTGTCTCCACGGCCTTGTCCAGCTCGGACAGCACCTGCGCGCGAAGCTGTTCGGCATTTTGCAGCCGTGCGCCCGCCTCGGCTCCGGCCGTGCCGTGGCCCACGCTGGCAATGTATTCCTGCAGGCTGTCAACCAGCTTTTTCAGCCAGTCCGCCAGCGTCTGCAGCACGGTCTTTTTCTCCTGTTCCGTGTACCCGCCGTCCTCGCTCATCCAGCGCACAAGCTGCTCCACGCCGCCGTCTTCGCTGAATGTGCCGCTCAGCGCGTCGTTTACCATTTCCCCGGCAGCGTCGGCATATGTGCCGCCATAGCGCTTTTGATAAGCCGAAATCATCTGGTCGATGCCGTTCGTGTCGTTTGCAAAGCCGTTTTTCTTCGCCAGCATACCCAGCATCGCATGCTCGGCCCGCGCCATCCCCTCCGGATTGTACGCGCGTCCATATTCAAACAGCTCATGCGCCACGGTCTCATACCGGTTCCCGGCCTGCGTGCTGAAGAAAAACGCACCCATCTTCTGGCTGAACGCGCCGTTGGCCTCCCGGCCACGTCCGTCGCTCAGCGCATCGCTCACCTGCACCGCCTGCCCGGTCTTTTTGGCAAGCAGTGTATAAACGTTCTGCAATACCTCCGGCGTGTTTTCCTGCGCATTTTCCCCGTAATGCACCTCCGCCCGCACATCCGGCGTACTCTGCGCCGCCTCTGGGGCTTTCCGCTGGTTCAGCCCGCGCGCATTCGCAATGCGCAGGGCCGGTTCATAGTTTTTCCCAAGCGTGGAGGCGTACGCCCCCGCGTGGGTGACGGCTTCATCGTAATCCATGCCAAGCTCACCAAGGCGCTTGAACACTTCATAGCCGCGCTCGTAGGTTGCACGGTCCACATCGCCCTTGAAATATTCCTCCATGATGCTGCGGTCCTGCTCCGAAATATCGGCCTGAACGGCACTGTTTGGCGTTTCAGCCTTGGGCAAAGCAGTTTCCCTGTCCGGCTTGCTGCGTGTCTCCTGCGCGGCCTCAGCCGCTTGCATGGCTGCCCGTGCGGCGGCTTCGTCCCTGTGCGCGTCCGGTTCCGCCGCAGCTTCCTGCTGTGCAATCTCTGTGCGCTTCAGGGCCGCGTCGCGCAGCAATGCGTTTACACGTGGCTCCGCCCGCCGCTCCGCGTCCTCTTCCTGCTGGTCGTACGCTTCGCGTAGCATCAGCATCACATCTGCGTTCCCCGCCGTGTCCTTGCCCGCCAGCTCACGCGCAAGGCGGCCTGCGTCGGTGTCTTCGCCCTGCGCAAGCCCGTACTGCAAAGCGTTGTAAAATTCGCCGCTCTCCACTGCGCGCGGCGCGGTGTATCGGTTTGACGCGGCGTTGTATGTCATACCGGCTCCGGCGCTGCCCATGCCCATAAGGGCGCCGCCCGCGAATGCAAGCCCGGCCTGCACGGCAAGGTCTGCTGCGGCGTGCTGCTTTGCTTCTTTCTCGCTCGCTCCCTGCGCAATATACTGTTGTACGCCAAGGTTATAGTCGGAAAGGTCGCCCATGATCAGCGTGTCCGTCGCAATGTTCGCAAGCTCGGTGAAAAGCTCCTCGCTTCCCTCGCCCAAAATGCTTTTGCCAAGGTTCTTCACAACGTCCAGAAAACTACGCGGGTCGCTTTTCGCCATCCACGAGAGATTTTCAATGCTGTACTGTTCAAACAGTCCTTCAAAAAAACCGGCGGCAATTCCAGCGCCCATCGCCTGGCTGTCGGAAGCGCCCTTTTCCTTTGCGCTGCGCACCGTGCTCGCCATGGCGCCGCTGCCCATCAGCACACCGGACAAAGCCGCATTTCCGCCGCTCATCGCCATGTTCGCAAGGCTGTCCGCCCAGCTCATGCCCGTCTGGTACACAAAGGACGCGGCTTTCCCTCCGAAGCCGCCGCCAAGGCTTTCTTCAATGTTTTTCCCCGTCTCGTCGCGCACCGTGTCGCGGTACAGCCCCATAAGCTGCTCCGGCGTGTTCACGTCAATGGGCGCGTAATCGTCTGTGAACGTGTTGCGCGCCCACTGCTTTCCATAGTCCAGCGCGGCGGGCAGGTTCAATGCGTTCGAAACCACGCTTGCCGCATTGTGCAGCACCGGGTGCTCGTCTGCGCCCTGCCGCGCGTCTTTGGCAAACGCCTCCGCGTATTCCGCGTTCTTCATCTGCTCCGCATACCGTGCCACGGCTTTCGCATTCTCTCCTGCGGCCTGTTCCAGCGCGGCGGTCGCCGCCTGCCGCTCCTTGTATGCGTCCACAAGCGCCATCTGCTGCTGCACAGTCATCCCAAGTCCGCTTGTGTCCATCATGCCGGGCATCATATTCATTTGCATGTTGTCCCAGCGATCCGAAGCTTCGTTCGCGCGCTCCACGGCAGATTTCCCGCTGTCGTCCAGTGCGCCGTACGCAGCCGCGTTCTGCTCGTACCACTTGGCTTCTTTTTCGCGCTCGGCGGCAGCGCTCTGTGCCTCGCGTTCCTTTGCCTGCTCCGGCTTTACCATATCAAACAAACGTTGTCTGGAAAGCGCCTGCCGCCCAAATTCTTTGAACTTTGTATCAATCTCGCGAGCTGACGGCATCATACGCCGATTATTTTGTTCCTGTATCACTCTGTTTACAGCTTCCGCACGGGCTGCGTCACGCCCTTTTGTTTGAAATACCTGCTGAATATGTGCATTCCTGTCTGCGTCATAGCGCATCCGCTCCTGCTGACGGGGAAGCTCTCGGGCATACGCCTCCTGAAACGCCTTTTGATATGCCTCTTTCTGGGCCGGTGTATATTCTTCATATTCTTTTCGCTTGCGTTTTTGAATTTCCGCCATTTTTGTCTGCCTCCAATATTACAGATGTCCTGGCTATACAGGTCGCGATTATATCCCCACAATCATCCACGGGGGAATCTGAGCGGTTTTCGCCGTAGTTTTCGATGAATCTTTGTTTTTGGACGACTTTTTCTTTGCCTCTTCTGCAGCCTTTGCCGCAGCCTGTGCCGCAGCCTGTGCCGCCCGGAATTTTGCGATTTCCTGCGACGGCGTAGAGCCAGCCGGACGCATCGCAGCCATGCCGATTCTCTGTGGCGGATACTCTCCTTCATCATCGTCATCATCATTTCCGCCACCGGAAACCCTTTGCACCGCCGCCGCGCGAGCCGCCGCTTCCGCCGCAGCCGCCTCCTGTGCCACCTTGTAATTCCACTGCGCCTGCTGGAAGTCAAATTCCTTCTGCCAGTTCTGCTGGTTCTGGTAATAGTCGCGCATGCTTTCCCAATCCCCCACGGAATCGCGCCAGGAGCCGTAGTCAAAGTTCCGCTCCGTGTCGTAACGCCCTGCCAGATAGTCCCGCATGCTCTCCCAATCGGAAACCTTGTCCCTGTATGTGCCGTAATCGAAATTGCGTTCCGTATCGTATCGGCCTGTCAGGTAATCCAGCATGGATTCCCAGTCGGAAACCTTGTCCCGGTACCGCCCGTAGTCCGTGTTGTCCATACCTTGCAGCACGCCCAGCTTGTCCATCATGTCGCTGCCCTCGCCACGGTATCGCGCATAAGCCGCGTCGTAAAGTTCGGGAATCACGCCGTTCAGATGGTTCAAATACTGCTGATACGCGCCGCTGCCTGCCGCTGCGGCATAGCTGTTGCCATACCCGCCCGTCAGAGCGGACGCCTGCGCCACGGTGTCCTGCATGGCCTGTTTTCCCTGCTGCACATACTGGTTTTTATATTGCTGATACAGCGGGTCCGCGTTAAAGTCGTAATTGAACGCCGGACGGTTCAGCACCTGTTCCAGCAGACCGTTGATTTGTTCGTCCCAGCGTCCCACATAATCGCCGGGCTTTGCCGCCTGGTGCTGGTTCAGTGCGTCAAGCGCCTGATTTACTTTATCCCCCGGCTTATATTCTCCGGGCCTTGCCTGCTCCTGCTTGTTCAGCCGGTCCGCAAGGTCAAGCACCTTGTCGTTTTCCTTGTAGTCGCCGGGGTTGTTGTTCAATACTTCATCAAGAGAAGTACCATACTTTGATTTCGCCATAAGCTCCCTCCTAATCCGCACGCACAAGGCACGGCGTGCCGTTTATATTCCCGTCTATGTAGTAGTGGCCGTTTACCATCAGCCGGTTGCATTTCACACGGCCCTGAAAATAGTCCAAATCTCCGCTGTCGAGCTGCTGCGAACCGCCGCCAAGCTCGACCTGGCCGTCGTTCAGCCGCAGCACCGCCCCGCGCATGGCAGACCCGGCGGACCCATACTCATCCGAAATAAGCGCAATGCCGTGCCCTCCCTCCTCGTTTTCAACGCCAAGGCCTCCGCCGGAGATAATAAGTATTTTTTTTGGCGTGATGCGTATGCCCGTGTCTCCTCCCGGTATGCCCAGGTCGCCGATGGATATCACGGTTTCCGTGCTTGCTGCGGAGCTGTCGATTGCAATATTCGTGCACGTCACTTTTCCCGCGTTGTCCACTGTGAAGGTGTACGTGCCGTTGTCCGCACCAATGCGAAACCCGCCGTTCAAAATCGTCACGCCGTCTGCATCCAGCACCATTTTCATATTGTCAACCGCCAGCCGGAACCCGGTCAGAAGCTGCTCCAGCTCAGAAGCAGCGCCCTCGGCGCCCTCAATACGGGACAGCAGCCTCCCGTTTGCCGCCGTGAACGTCTGTTGAATGCCTTCAATTTTCCCGGCTGTATCCGCCGCCTGCTCCAGCTTCAAATTCACGCTTTCGGAAAGATTTTCCTCGTCCAGATGCCCCATCACATATTTGAGTTGTTCCGTCAGCTGGAACAAATAGCTTTTGATTTGCCTTGCCTGCGCGGCGCTCAGACGTTCCGGGTCAAACGCCGGGATGCTCAAGCCCTGAAAACTCGCCATTTACCGCACCTCGCTCCCCTGTTCCATAATTTTCGCAATGCTGTACAGTCTTACGCCGCCTTCTCCCCACAGCTTCAGGCGGATATGATCGCACCGGCGCAGCAGCACCGGTATGCATACGCTTTGCAGGCCCGTGGGGCCAATGCGCGCCAATTCCTCAAAATTCCCGCAGCTGTCATACTCCACCGCAACCCGAAGATGCGCCGCCGCAGGCACCGCCACACGGAGCTGCAGGCGGGAATAATACTTCCTGTCCGCGTCCGCAATGCCAAGCGGGCCCGAAACAGCCTTAAACGGCACCTTTCCCTCCGGCTCGCCGGTGCCACCGTTCAGGTCCCACAGCACGCCCTGCGCATCCAGCATGTGCAGCACGCCCCCGCACAACGCAAACCCGGATGCGTGCGCGCCGTCCTCACGGCACCATATTCCTTTTTCCGTGTCATAGGTGAAAAGGCTGTATTCGCCTGCCGCATCCTTCATGCTGATATAGTAAACAGGCCCCGCGCTCCCCGCCGCCGCGGCGGAGTATCGCGCCGTTCCAAGCGCCGCGCTCACGCCTGCGGGAAGGCTTCCATCGTAGCTGCAAACATCGGAAGGGCTTTTATAGAAAAGCGTTTCATTTACCACGCACAGGCTTTTCTCGCTGCCCCGCTGCACGCCCCTGCAATCCACTTTTGTGATCTGATAGTTCGAGGGCTTCGTGCCGAACACCTTATGGATGCAGTTTTCTTTGAAGAACAGCACGTATCCCAAATGCGTAGCCGCCCCCGTAAACGGACCATCCGTGCCGACCGTCGCCGCGTAGCTGTCCGATGCAATGCCCTGGTAGCAGTACCAGTTTGTCGGGTCCCCCAGCTTGCAGGCGTAAATTTCATTTTTTTCACTGCTGCAGCCCCAAACCCGGTTTTCGTGCTCGGTCAGGAACTCCATGTCAGGCGCTCTGCGCGCCACGGCCACAGCGCCCTGCTCCGGGGTCTGTGTAAATGTTTCATCAATGATGCCCGTAACGACAATGTAGTCATCGCCCTGTTTCCATACAATCATCGTCGTATTGAACTGCTCATCCTTGCATCCCGATATTTCTACCGCGTCGTACGCAGCAAACCCCGCCCCAAGCCCGGAGCATCCAATGCGCACATAGGTCGTGGGTACGCTGTTCCACAGGTTTGTCGCGGTTGAATATACCCGCAGCACATGGGGAGCAGATGAGGTATCCAGCCAATAGGTGTACTTTGTGCTGTCCGGCGCTTCGGTGCCTGTATAGTAGTTCTCATACGGCGTGCCGTCGACGCTGCACAATGTAAATGTCACATCTTCGGCACTGGTATATTCCGCCTCCAGCTGCTTTACAGTTCCGTCCGCAGTGTTGTAAGCGATCTTGTCCGGCCACACCAGCAGCCATGCCCCCATGCTCACAAACTGTTTTTCACCAGGCTGCACCACGCATATCTCCGCGCCTTCATAATACAGCTTCCTGTCGGACACCCACGCCAGCTTTTCCTTTGCAAAGATGCCGCCAGCCTGAGGCAGTGTACGCACTTTTGCACGCGGCGCACGCACACCGAACAACGGGTAATATACAGCAGTAAGATTTTCGCATTCATAGAAAGCTCCATCCGCAGGCGTATCAATATGCTGATATCCACGGAACGCACGTATATGCTCCCGGCTTGTTTTGATAGGATTCAGCTCAGGCAGCGTCATATCTCCACCCCGCTTTTGTTCCAGCGAGGCCCCGGGAGCGGCTTCACCGTGCTGTTGTACCACCGCGCATACTGTATGTACGCGTTGTTGTATAAGATCATGCTGTTTGTATACCGTTCCAGCTCATTGAGCGCAAGGTCAATCTGGCAGCACAGCCAATACACATACAGCTGTGCATGCGGTTCAGGGGCGAGCAGAACGGTGTCCCCCGGCGTGAGTGTGCCATATCCCGCAAACTCCACCGCGTCAGACCCCTCGTGCCGGTCTGTCACGCCTGCCTTTACCGCGCGTTCCACACGGTCCAGCCACTCCACCTTCGCCGCACGGTGCACCGCGTTCGGCTTGAGCGCATCTGCCTGCCGGATGGCGTCGTCTATCGTCATATCCTTCCCTCCCATGCAAAAAAGCGCGGGAACGGGATTTCTCCCACTCCCGCGCCTTGTCATACAGGTCTACTGCCCGTTGGCATTGCTGAACATGTATTCGAACGCCGCCGCCTGCTGTGCCTGCGAATGCTCGATGATCTCTGCAACGCCAGCCGGTACTTCAACATCCACGCCGCGCTTGATAAGATACGTCGCGCCGTTCAGCGCCACAAACAGCTCGCGGTTGTTCGGGTGCGCCGGGTCAATCGGCAGGCGAATCGTGACCTTATTCGGTATGACCGCCGCCTTCCTGCTCTCACTCATGGTATTGCCCTCCTCAGTTGGCTTTCACGGTGCCGCTCTCCGTGGAACAGCACTCAAAGCGTACAATGTACTCCGGCACCAGCAGTTCACTGGTTTTCAGCGCCTTCCAACCCACGGTGCTGCGCTGGTTCAGCGGGTCAGCCGTGCCCGCGCTGCCTTTCTGCTTGACGATCATCTCAAGGCCGCCGCCGTCCACCTTTGTCTTGCCGTATGCGTTCGCACCAAGGAACAGGCAGCCAAATACCGAAAGCTTACCGGAGCCGCCGTCCGCCGGGCAGGTGTCGTCATTGTAGATTTTAGCCTCTGTGGTTTCCACGAAACGCACACCGCCCAGTTCACCGATCTCGCCCTTGAATATATTTTCAGGCTTTGCGTACTTGTGTGTCTCCTGCCATGCGTCTCCCGCTTCCATCATCAGGTCGTACGCGACCCACGGATGGATAATACCAACATAGTACCCGTCGATTTTCGGTGCATTCATGCTCTTGAGGAACGCGGCCACACGGAACACGTCCTTTACTCGCAGCAGCGCCGTCTTATCCAGCCCAGCGCGTGTGGTAACTGGCGTTTCAGCACCGTCCGCCGAAACCTTCGGCGCATAAAACACGTTTGTACCGCTCTGCAGCACCTCACGGGTCACAGTGTCCAGCGTGCGCCCAGCCTGGCTTCCGAGCAATGCGGTCGTCTCAACGATCACATTGTCAATGGCCGTCAGGTCCAGCAGGTCGGACACCTCAACGAAGTCGCCGTACTGCGCAACCGTCGCCGTAATGGCGGTCACGTTCAGCTTGTTGCCCACGGGCGTCACGCCCTCCGTAATAGGCGTGGTCGCTTTGGGCAGGCTGGAGAATTTGCGGAACTCGATGGTCTTACCGCCGTTTCTGGGGATGTCCCGTTCCTGCCCGAACTGGTCGTGTACAAGGTTCGGTTCGGCTTCGTCAATCAGCGTCTTGTCGTAAAAGGTTTTCATTTCCGGCGACAGGTCGTTACCGCTGTCGTTGGTTGTAGTCGTTTGTGTCGCAAACGCCTGCAACCGCAGCCGGGCACGGTGGTCCGTCAGCCTGCGGAACGGCACCTTGCATGTCCTGTGCGTGCGCCTCGCATCCCACAAATCATACAGGCATACCGCACACAGTACGGCCGCCAACATAAAAATCGAAAAAACAAACATAAAAATCCTCCTTTTCCCGCGCGTCAGAAGGAAATGCGCTCTCCTGCGCGCGCTCTGGCAATGAGTTCTCTGCGGCCCTCCCGGGTCAACTTGTTCACATCAATGGAAGTCTGCGCCGCGCCATTCCCCGCCGCGCCGTTCTCAGGCGGGCGTGAAGCCTTTGCCTGCAGCCCGGACGTAACCTTCTGTGCAACCTGCTGTGCGGTATACTGCATCGCGCCGCCGATGATTTCATCCTTGTGCGCCACCTCGTATGCGGTCTTTGCGTCCACGCCAGCGCGTATCATCCTCATAAACGACGGGTTTTCGCACTCTTTCTCCAGCTCAAAGGACGGATAAAACTTTTTTGCCTCATCCGCCTCGTGCATCAGCTGTGCATACGCCTGGTCCTGCGCAGCCTGCCGCGACCTCTGCTCGTTCACGCGGCGCAGCTCCGCATTCTCCCGCTCGATGCGCTTGATTTCCTTGAGCTGCTTTACGTCAATGCCCTTCTGCATGGCCTCGGCCTCATAGTAGCTGTCATCGTCCAATACGGCTTTCACCAGTGCCGCCGGGTCTTTCGCGTCCGTGCCATACTTCTCCTGAAGCATTTCCACCAGCGGCGAAAGCGCTGCAAGCTGCTCCTCACTCGCTTTTGCCTTTGCAAAACGCTTGTCGATCAGTTCCTGCGTGCGCTTCGCAAACTCCTCCCGGTATTCTCCCTTGATGAGCTGCTCAAATGCCTGTGTTTTATCCGCAGCGGGTGCCTTTTCAGCCTCCACAACGGCCGGTCCGTTCGCAGCGGCGTCCTGCGTCACAGTGGTTCCGCCCGTCTGCTGCGCGGCGGCCGCAGCGTTTCCGTCTCCGCCCGGAGCACCGGCGCCGCCATCGGCATAGCGCTGAATGCTCAAAAAGATTTTGCACATAAAAACATCCTCCATCGTCTTTCCGAAGTGTCCGGCGGTCCTGTCCCCGCCTTATAACAAAATCATACCAAGGCTGAAGCAACATTTACCCCCCACTTCCCCCGAAAAATAAAAAGGGCACAGCGTATGCCATGCCCCGTTTTTTTATTGTACCGTCCCGTTTACGCGCACATGTTCGGGATACTGCCGCGCCAGCTCCTGTACCGCCAGCTCAAACGTCCTGAACAGCACGCGCGCAGCTCCCCCGGCCCCGTACATTTCCTCCCGCCCGTCTCCGCTTTCGTATTTGAGCAGTGCGCCGCAGTCGTTCAGCCCCGCAGCAAGGGCATAGGTCAAAGCGCTCACTCCCGCGCATACAATATCGCGCCCGGCATCGTCATATCCGGAATGCCCGTCCACAAGTGTGTAAAATCTCCTTTTATCGCGCACCAGTTCAATTGTTGTCATTTCGGTGTCGCTCCTTCCAAAGCGCGGCGGCGTGCCTGCGTCGCAAGGTCATCCCCTGCCATGGAACGCCCCATGCCGTCCGTTGTCACATTCTTGCCGTCCTGCGCAGGCGCATCGCCCTGTGCCGTCCTATCGTCCTGCGCAATCCCCTGCAGAATGGTCGTACCGTTCTGTGCATCTACAATCGCTGCGAGTTTCGCCATTTGCTGGCGCATCATTACAAGCTGCTGATACAATGTACCGTTTGCCTGAACCCGTTCCACAACCTTTTCCTTGCCGTCAAAGTCCATCATGTCCAAACATGCAAGGCTCTGGTCTGCAAGCTGCGGATTAAAAAAGCCCAGGCCGTAAAACTCTTTTGCCAGCTCGTTCTGCGAAAGGCGGCTAAATGCGCTCTTCTTAGCCGGAACAACCGTGACGTCGAATATGGGGAGACGTTCCCCCAGCGTCACGCCAAACTCTTCCCCCATATCCTGTCCCGCAATATTGGCATTGCTGAATACAGCATAATCGAACCGCACGGCGTCTCCCGTGATACGGAAACAGCGCGGCTCGTCATAAAATTGCCGCATCAGCTCGATGCACAGGTAGCATTCTTCCTTAAACGCTCTGTATCCGCTTTTGAGCATATCGCGGGACAGCTTGCTCCCGGCCTCCTGCAGCGCCGCAATTGCGCTTGCAGCCGTTACACCGCTCGTCGTAGACCCTTGTGAAAAATCCCTGTTCCCGCTGGTCTCTTTCAATTCCTCGATTTTGTTGTTGAGAATCTGCACATATATCCCGGACAGCGGCGCATATTCGAGCTGCCTCAGCGCATCCTCGCCCAGGCTCCCGCTTGTATGTATCAAATCGCTGTCCAGGTCCATAAACTCCTTTTCATTGACGCCGCCGTCATCCCTCACAAAATACCGTGCACGGCTGCATGCCTTCGCGTTGCGTACAATGCTCCTGTCCAGTTCGTTGATCGCCTGCTGGCATCCCTTCATCACGTCAATGTATCCAAACCCGCACGGGCTTCCCTCCACCGGAAACAGCGTGTCGAATACGAACGGATATTTCCCGTGGTCATAGTAACCGCGCTGTGCGTAAGCCGGGTCATTTTCGCTGGCGTACAGTACCGTTCCGTTCACGAATTTGCAGAAGTGCAGCGCGCCGTTTTTCTTGTAATACCAATCCACCACCGCGCTTTTTTCGCTTACGTCCACCGCATCGTCGTATACATACCGTGCCGTGTCGATGCACGGGCCGCTCAGCGCGCCCGCAAAAGGCCACCGCTCGCGTATCGTATCATTGTTTACAAGCTCAACGTGGAACAGTGCCGGGCTTTTCTGAATGTCCGTCACGCCAGGCTCCCAAAACAGATTCAGCACATCAACTTTGCGAATATCGATGTCTCCGATTCCGTTTTTCCCCGTGTCCCAGAATACGCCTTTTACGCCTGTTCCCTGCTTGAGCTTGTACCACCATACATCGCTGTACACCTGCTCATATCCGCCCTGTTCCAGCGCCACAGGCAAAATCTTGGACAGCGTTTTTGCAGCCTGCTCGTCATCGCGTGCGCGCGGCAACACATTCGGCTCCGGATAGTTGTCCATCGCATCCGCATGCTTGTTTGCAATGGAATTAAACAGCCATGCGCTGTCCGGGGAATCCCCTCCGCCGTCACATCCGTGCAGCTTCCACCAGTTTTCATTGTCCACAATCCGCCGTGACAAAGCCTCTTTGCCCTGCTTATACTTCTCCAGCAGTGCCGCCGCCTGCCGCACCTGTTCTTTTCCCACAGGGCCTCGCAGTCCGGCCGGCTCCGCCTTCATCGCCATGAGCAAAGTTTCGTCCGCGTTATCCGGTTCAGGCGTGCCCGGCTCCATGTGGGCCTGCATGCCAACATGTGCAGCCGCATCAAAAGCCTGCTGCAAATTCCCGTTTTGCCGCGTATTTTCCTTTTGAGCATCCGCACCAGGTGCTCCCGTTTTCTTCTTTGCCATATGCATCCTCCGTTTCAAATCTTGTATCTGCGCACATGCGCATCCTTGTACAGGTCTAACGGATCGCTCTCCGGCCTCCGCCTGATCTCGTTTTTACGCGGGCTGATTGTATGTTCCATGAACACATACCGCACCATATCGTATATATGGTCCTCTCCATCCGTGTCGATGTCCTCAACATGCTTTTCGTCATATACCAGTGCGGGGATGGTCCGTATAAAATGCTTGCAGGTGGAGAAGCAATAAAACATGGGTATACCGTCCGTATCAAACGCCAGCCGATAATGAAATTGCATTTTCCCGGCAATGCGCGTATTGTCGCCGCCTTGCCAGTAGATAAAGTTCGGCGCACGTTCCATCATGCGTGCCACGCTCTCTCCACGGCTTTCATCAAAAATGGAGGGGTCCGCAATCCCGGTAATTCTCCGCCCCGCCAGCATCGGGTCTTCTTTTTCAATGCGCCGTATCTGCGCCGCAATGTCCACCGGGTTCATCTTCACGCCTTTATTCGGCGTACCGTCGCAGCCGTAATACTCTTTGATGTGATATAGTCTGCCATCCTCATCCGCCGCGAACCATCCCACCGCAAACGGCTTTACGTATCCAAAGTCGAACCCGCGCCAAATCCTCCAGTGCGCCGGTATCGGGAATGGGTCTATTACATGCGTCCACTGCATGTCCCCGTAATGGGCGGGGTCGTTTCGCCATTCCATAAACACCTGCCCGTCGAAGCTGTCCCAGCTTCCGTACAGCAGCGCGTTCTTTTCCGCCTCCGGCAGCATGGCAAGGTTTGCCAAATAGTTCGGGTCATTTTCAAGCAGCCTCCGGTTATCGAATACTGTGCTCGGCACAAATATACGGCTGCGGCGCAGCGTGATGCGCTTCCCCTCCGGCGTAACCACATCATACTCCCCCACGATTGGCGTAAGCGGAGGCGCTGCCGTAATGAACCGGTCTTTCACCCACCCATGCCCAACGCCGCCGGGGTTTGCACTGGCACGGATATACACCCGTGTGCCCGGCCCGTTGGGGCGGTTTCGGCTCATCAGATAGCTGTACTGCACCCATGTAAATTGCGTAAGCTCATCAAATGCAATAAAATCGTAATGCTTTCCCTGATAGTTAAACCGGTCCTCATCCCGCTGCATATTCCCGAAATAGATTTTCGCGCCGGATGGGAACGTCCATACGTGCTTTGTCTCGTTATACGATGCCTTTGGGAACGCCGCGCCATATACCTCCCGGCTTCTGTCCACAAGGTCCGTAAGCTGAGGGAACGTCCGCCTGAAAATAATTCCCCTGTAGTGCGGAATATGTACCTGCCGCAGCGCCTCGGCCAAAAGCGCGTCGCTTTTCCCGCCGCCTGCCGCGCCGCCATATAACGCCTCGTATTCCGGCCTTTGCTGAAACGCAAACTGTTTTTCCTGCGGAGACCAAATGCTACCCATCCGTCTCCTCCTTCAGCACAGGAGCCAGAAGAACCACGCCGGTTTCATCGTCGCTGCGCTCCACCTTCTCCGGCTTGTCGCGCCATTTATCCGGCTTACGGTTTTTCAGCCAAAAGATTTGTGCTGTAACGTCTCCGCACAGAGCTTTTTGCAGAAGCGCCTTTTCCACCTGATAATCAACGACTTCTTTCCCCCTTTTTAGGGCGTCGGAAATGTCGGGATGTTGTTTTTTCCATTCGTACAGAGTGGTTCTCACAACGCCGCATTTCCCGGCGATCTGCTCGTCTGTAAGCCCGTCCCTTGCCCATCCCTCCAGCAGCGCAAGCCCTTCCGGCTCAAGCCACTCTGCGTATTTTCCTTTTGCCATAGCGCTGCCTCCCCTCATCCCATACTACCAGATAAAAAAGTGCCGTGCCCCCCGATTTCCCCGTAAAAAAAGGACGAGGCGTCAAACCCCGTCCCTTTCATGAACTTTCTGCTCTAAGAGTTTTGCCAGCGTGCACCAGCATTTACAATCATACATAAAACAGTGCTTTTCCTGAAACCGCTCCTTGTCAGATTCGCTGCGGAACCGTGTCGCGCACTCCGTTCCATGCTCCATCCCGGAACAGGTTATGGCATACTCCGAATCCCTTATGTAATACGGACACTTCGTATTCACCGGCCCCCGGCTCCAATACCGCGTCACCCCAACACCTCCCGAATCATACTTTCTTCCCCGGCCTGTATGGCGTACCGGGGCGTTTATAGCATTCGTGCGGATGTATACCGCGCGGGACATCCGTGTCAATCAGGTAGTGACACGCGTTCATAGCTCCGCGCCCGCCTTTCCGCAGCGGCCTGTAATAATAGCAGCCTGTGCATTTGACGACATGCCATCCGCCCGGTTGCTCTTGCGGCTTAGATGCTTCTTGCTTTAGGCGCTCATTTCTCCGCTTCAACGCCGCCTTCGTACTCGCAACGCTCCGCTTATGCGCGCACGCATTGCAGTATCTGCGATTTGGAGCGTATACGAACTCTGCACTGCAAATCTCACATTTTCCCGTTTTCGTCGTCATATCGGCCACCAACCACCAGACACGCCCACATAACAATAGGGCAGGACAGAAGCAATACAATTCCCACAGCCTTTACGAAAGCTATGATTATTTCGAGCATGCCGGGGCCTCCTTGAGCCTGTTTTCAAGCCTGCGCACCTTGTATTGCCTGCGGTTTTCCACAGCGTCAAAGCACTCGTACATCATGCAGAGTTGTTCCAACATGATGGATACGTCCGCGATCTCGTCAACGATGGCATCCGTTGCCGCTGGCTTTTCGTTCACGCCGACGCGACGCATTTTACAAATCGCCTTTATGAGTTCGCTCATTTCTTCGATGGCTACATCTTCTTGAGCAGTTTGTCCGTATATAAGGATTGCCTTTTCAAATACTTCTTTCACCGGTTTTCCTCCTCACACATTTTTTGCACCTCGGTTTTCACAAAATCAGAAGTTCTTTTTATTGACTGCAAAACCGAAAGTGCATATCCGGCTACAAAAATCCAAACTAGTGCTGTAATGTTATCTAAGCTCATGCTGTACGCCCTCCTTCGGCATTTCCCAATCCGATGGAATTTTTGCTTGC
>ENA-OWPN01001251-OWPN01001251.1-human-gut-metagenome-genome-assembly--contig:-NODE-1251-length-24877-cov-3.427967_pt1 | contig 24877 bp, 12 predicted proteins | sample MGYA00248266_ERZ651850 | MGnify/ENA primary metagenome ERZ651850 (study PRJEB26924, sample SAMEA4378296) | human gut metagenome | biome: human gut; feature: human-associated habitat; material: faeces... | reverse complement strand
TGATGTATTTGTGGATGTATTCGGGCGGATTCAATCCGCCCCTACAGTGTGATAAATACTTTTCTGTCTTATTTAGGAATAACAAACCAGAAGCAAGAGCCTTCACCTTCCTTAGATTCTACCCCGATGCTTCCTCCCATTTGTTCTACTATACTTTTACAAATAGACAATCCCAACCCCGTTCCATGAACAAAAGTATTCAACTTCACAAAACGGTCAAAGATCGTATTTACCTTATCGGCAGGAATACCCGTTCCCGTATCGCGAACAGAGAACCTCAAGAACTCCCCATCCACCTCACAATAACTCAAGGAGATAAAGCCTGAGAAAGTAAACTTCAACGCATTATTTATAAAGTTTGAAATAACCTGTGTCAACCTGTTCTTATCCGAACAAATGATGCATTGCGGCAAATGGTCATCAAAACGAAGCTCTACTCCCTCCGGAGCTTTCATGCTAAGAGAACGGACTATCTCGCTACACAAAACATTCACATCCACCTTACCTTTTACTATTTCGAAAGTACCCGATTCAATCTTGGACAGATCCAAAATATCAGAAATCAACTGCAATAACAATTCTGTATTCTCTTGCACGATAGACATATATTGAGAACGTTCCTCCTTATCCTCCGTATCAACCAACAAACCGGAGAATCCCACAATCGCATTCAGAGGTGTACGAATCTCATGGCTCATATTGGCAAGGAAAGCGGATTTTAATCGATCCAGATTCTCTGCATTATCCCTGGCCTTAATTAATTTCATCTCCGTTTCTTTCAGCTCCGTTATATCATAATTTATACAGACCATATCTATGATACCATCTTCCGGCCGAAAGTCTCTGACCAGCACATTGACCCGCGTCCACGTGTAATGCCCATCTTCACGAAGAATACGCATATCATGCCGCAAATGGGTTGCCTCCCGCTTTAGAACCTGATCAAAAAAGGCCAATATCAATTCACGGTCTTCGGGATGAAAATGAGAATGTATCCTGATAATTTGAGGAAGTGGAGTACCTTCCTTCTCACCTACATTCCGATACCAACTACTTATGGCATAGCCGTCACGAGTCAACGCATTAAAATGCGCATAGCCTACCTTGGCATAATCGCCCACCAGCGTGAAGAATTCTTCAAACTCTTGAATTTTGTTATGAGCATCAATCGTTTCCGTGTTATCAATGTTGGCAACCAGAATATTGACCAACTGCCCCATGGCATCAAACATAGGAATTGCTTTGGAAATAAGGTCTATACTGTCCTTTCTATCCGTAATATAGAAATTCCCGACTTGGGCAAAGTCATATTTATATGAGAAGTCTATAGGAGTTCCTTTTTTCAGCATCTCCGTCCATTCTTTCGACATAATGGGGTTATCAAACAAATTCACCCCCAGCACATCTTCCTTACGTTTGATGCCATACATATCCATATTCTTTTTATTGATATCCACCAGTACCCCATTGCCGTCATAAAATTCTATGCCCACAGGTATATTGCGGTAGATGTCCCGGAAATACTGCTTTTCAAAACGTGCTTCCGCTTCGGCTCTACGCAATTCCATACAAATACTGATGATATTGGCCAGCGAAGCAAACCATTGATAATCCTCATTGGTCCACTCCCGATATTCCTTTATGATATCAATTCCCATATATCCCCATACACCATCCTTTGAATTTAAAGGAACAGCCATGACAGACTTTACTTTTTCGTCGGATAGCAGTTGCCTTTCATCTGCCGCTTCATCCGGAAGTCCATCGGGAGTAAACAAGATAATAGGAGTGCCCGAAAGCATTTGTTGCGTCCACCACCTGTCATAACGTATAGGCTCTTGTTGAAAGGTTTGCTTGTTATGGAATATTCCTACCTCCGTTATCTCATGGGTATAGCTTTGAAAATGATTAATCTTATCATACTCAACAATATATGTACGGTCGCCCCGGAATTGATGAAGCACATCCCCTAAGATTTTATTAATCACTCCGGTTACATCATCCGAATGAAGGAAATCCAATAATGAGCATGAAATGCCGTTCAACTGATATAACAGTTCATTCAATCGGGCAACTGTCTTTTCCTGAGTATTCATGCGCTGGCGGGATATGCATTGCAATACTCCCAGCACACGGACGTGCCCATCATCGGTAATGGTCTTATCACCTACCTTGGTGCTTACCCAAGTAATGCCATACTTGGTATGAATAGGGAAAACTTGTTCATAGAGATCCATCATCTTGAAAGAATTAAATTCTGCCAGAACACGTTCCCGATATTCTTCACATATCAGATTGCCAAAATCCCGAAATGAGATTTTGTCTCCGTCTATTCCTAATAAATCGGCAAGAAATTCAGAACAATAATATACTCCTTCATTAAAATCGGCTTCCCACCAGCCAAGCCGTGCCATGGATACCACCTTTTGCAATTTCGCGATATCTTCCCCAGATGCTTTCATATTTATTTTCCCATTTGGATTTAAAGGCGAAAGATACGCATTATCTGTTAATCTTTATATCATTCCAAACAAAAATATCTTGTACCACAAATAAATTAACCCTATCTACTTGGAAATAAGCTTCCTTTTTTTTACTTTCGTAAAGAACTACATTACAAACCTTACAAATTCATATCACTATGAAATATAAAAGCCTTTTGTTCTGCATTTTACTATTCTTGTGCATCGACATCCATGCGCAAAGGCATAGTATTTATGTAAACGAATTTAACAGTGAAGTTAAAGTCCCTAATAGAGTAATTACTACCATTCGTAGTGCCGTTATGGAAGGGATACGCAACACGAACCGGGTTGGAGTGATAGATGCCTTATCCGTTAATACCAATCCCGGGGAGAGTTTATTGGAAGATGCCTGTCGTTTCCGCGCTGCCTATCTGCTAAAAGGAGACTTAATTGCAAGAGAAGCAACGGATGACGGAAGTCCGCACAGGAAATATCATAGCAGGGAAGACAGTTTCAAGGAGAAGTTCACTCTGCGCCTGGACTTGATTCGCACCAGCGATGGCATTGTTATCTGCACAAAGAACTATAAAGAAACCGGTTCTGCTTCCGGAAAAGATGCAACCCAGTTCAGTGCTTTAGAGAATGCGTTACTGAATATCCCTTACGAAATGAGAAAGTTAGTAGAAACTTATTTCAAGGTATATGGGGCTGTGCTAAAAGCAGGAACAGACAATGGAAAGAAAGTGAAAACGGTCTATATCAATTTAGGATTTGATGATCCTATCAAAGAAGGAATCCGTTTTGATGTGATAGAGGATGGGATGATAGAAGGAAATCTGATTGAGAAGAAGATAGGTGAAATACGTATCGATAAGATTATGGGGCCCAGGATTTCTCTTTGTAAAGTGAATAAAGGGGGAGAGGAAATAAGAGCGGCATTGCAGCAGGATATAACGCTCAGGCTGGTTTCCAGACAGGCAAAGTTGTTTGATGATTAATGGCTTCATCCACTTGTAGGGGCAGATTGAATCTGCCCGATAACATTCTTGCAGAGCATATGGACGCATTCGGGCGGATTCAATCCGCCCCTACGACAATAACGCTATCTATTTCTCAATAATCGAAGTCAATGGATGCCGATTTCCCTTTATCTCTCTCAGGAATGCTTTTGCAGAACCGAAATTAAGATATAAATCCAGACGAACAGGGAGATGATTCTTATCATCTGTGACATAGAATGTGATTACTTCCTTCTCTTTTCCTTTTTTATATTCTACTAATGAGAAGACCAAACAACGATATTTTATACCATTCTCGGCTTTAAAGTTCTTTCTTCCACGGTAAATCAAAGTCTGTTCTTCTACCTTTGTACCTGTAGCCATAGAGAACAAGATCTTTTCTCCCACTGCATACTGGCTGGGGTCAAATGAACGTGCCTGCATCAAGATGCTCAACATATCAAAAATACACACATCACTAACGTCTTTTGATCTTACCGTATCCCGGTCCCTTCTCATCCTACGCTGATCTGCAATGCACTTCCCATCTTTATAGCTGAACCACACTTCGTCCACTGTATAGCGGTCTCCTTCTTCAGCCCCTTTACGGAAATACACGGGTTCCAAGCGGCTACTGGTGATACAAGTCAAAGTATCACGCATTTTGAAGAAGAAATCGACTTTCTTATTGCTCACAGAAACCAGGCTACTACGAAAACAAGGTTTCCCATTGTATGTAATAGCTTGCATATCCATTTTTGCCTGTCCGGCATCTACCCAGATAAATTTCCAGTTGAACTTCAGATCATACGTCAGTTGTTCGCCGGCCTGGATAGCTTCATTTTTTGCCGCACATTGCGCTCCGGCTGTCCATATGGCAAACCAAGTGCACAATAATATCAGAATAGTTTTTTTCATCGGCCTAGTTTTCTAGCTCTTTCTTTGTTTCTCTCTTGTATCTTTTTCTGTTCTTCCGGCTTCTGCTTCTTTATTTCATCCAGTTTTTGCTTTTCTACCGGAATAGCATTCACATCCCAGTTTTCTTCAAACTCGAAGTTGGCTTTCATCTCCCACACTTTAGGGAAATAGAATACTTCTTCGGGCTGAATCTTTTTATCATAATCTCCTGTGTCCCATATTCCGTTGTTATTGCGGTCATTGAACAGGCGGATATAATATTTTGTACTCGGATTCAGGAAATAGAAATCAGCAGTTCCTTCCGCCGTCACCGGTTGCTGGCGCAATACCTTGCCACTGCCATCCAACAGTTCGGCAATAGCATTAGGAGCAGCTCCTTTAACATTCAGCAGAATGGTGCCGTATTCATCCAGTTTCTTCACCTTTAGCGTTTGCTTCACTTTATCAGTATGCAATCCGTATATTCCTTTAAATGCCATAGAATCAATAGACAACTGGTATTCCTTTTCCGGTTCCCATTCTGCCAATATCTGATATTGGCGGGGCATCACCGAATCTGCCATGAACAGGAAAGGAGTCGGCTCCCACAGGCTGTCTACTTTTACTTCCATGTGGATAGCTGCCGTATCAACGCTTGCTATGGGTTCTTCAAAAGCTAAATATATATTCCGGTAAAGATCAAACGCTGATGGAGCATCTACATTCATAGTGAGGAACTTGGTAGGTTCAACTTTTATCGTATCTCCCTTCTTTTCCCGCCTCTTGCGCTCTTTTTCTTTATCTTCGTCTGCTTTCTTCTGCAATTTTTCACGTTGCTCTCGGGTCAGTTTATTTGCCAGATAAAGCGTATCCGTCTTGGGAACAAGCTGGTTCAACGTATCTGTATATAAATAATCCAACTGTACTTCCAAGGTATCCTTCTGATAAACCAGTGAGTCCTTGATCCAATAACAAATAGAGTCGTTACGGGGAGTGGCTTCTATGATAAAAGCATCCTTTTCATCGAAGTTTAATCCTTTTAGTGTAGGCAGTGTATCAGCCTTTGCACTGAAAGACAATATAAAATGGTTCTCTTTATCACGCTCACTCTTGGTCAGATATTGACGTTCATTGACGCCTTTAAAAGCTCTTAAGATAATATCATCGGGCAGGAAACGGGTGTATCCCACACTCTTGATGGTATCAATGGTTACCGTATCTTTCCATAAGGTATCCTGTCGCATGGCTGCTTCCATGGTAGGAATGATGATAGAGTCACTAAAAGCAACCATCTCCGTTTTTGAATCATACAGATAATTCTGGTTACCATCCATCAAGGCATAGATGCGATACTTTCCGGGGGCTATTCCCCGAATAATAAAATGTCCGCGACTATCGGTACGAGACACACGGTCAAACGGCTTCTTATAAAAAGCACTGTCACTCAAATCCGAATGCAAGCCTACCATTATGCCCTTAACCGGCTCCAAGTCAGCAGCTCCCAGCACGGTTCCTGCCACCTCTAATGTATCAATCGCATTACCCGTAGAAAATGAGAATGCAAAATTACCCAGCGGATTTCCTTCATTATTGTCTGTTATCGCATCAGCAAAGTCAATGGTATAAGTGGTATTCGGTTTTAATGAATCTACCAGATTAACCAATACCCTTCTGCCGCTGGCCTTGATGTCCGGCTGCTCTAACTGGGGAGGAGAAATCACTACCTTCTCTGCCACTTTCTCCAGTTTGATAAATTCATCGAATTCAATGGCTATCTTTTTCTCCTGACTGTTTATTTCATAAGGCTTAGGGGTACTTCTGACAAACTTTGGAGGGTCTTCATCATAGGGTCCACCATCCGGATTACCCATGCTTGCACATGAGTACACCACGATTGTCAACAGCAACAAAGCAGGTAATTTATGTTTTTTCCAATTCATTTTCTTACTGGTTCAAGCTTAGCATTTCTTCTAAATAATCACGCGTATTGCTCAGTCTAGGCACCTTGTGTTGTCCTCCTAGTTTGCCTTTTTCTTTTAGCCAATCGTGGAACAGCCCCTGTCTTGCCACGATTATTTCCAACGGCTGCAAGGTAATGTTTTTGTGACGTTTGGCTTCGTAATCGGAGTTAATTTGTTGTAAAGAAGTGTCAAGCACTTTGCTAAATTTCTCTAACGAATCCGGCATTACGGCAAATTCTATCAACCACTGATGGCGACATTTGGCATTCGCATCCATAAATACAGGTGCGGCAGAATAGTCTATCACCTGCGCACCGGTAGCTTCACAAGCCATAGCCAATCCCTGTTCGGCATTATCTACCATCAATTCCTCGCCAAAAGCATTGATAAAATGCTTGGTACGCCCTGTGATAACAAACTTATAGGGGTGTTTGTTGGTGAACTTCACTGTATCACCTATCATATAACGCCATAATCCACAAGATGTGCTGATAACCATTGCATAATTCTTATTCAGCTCCACATCGGCCAACGGAACGATGTGCGGATTATCCATCCCTACATCTTCCATAGGAATAAATTCATAGAAAACGCCATAATCTATCATCAGCATCATAGCGGGATCACTGAAATCATTTTGTAACCCGAAGAAGCCTTCACTGGCATTATAAGTCTCCATATAGTGCATCTTGTCGCTCCGGATTATCTGCTTGTATTGTTCGCGATAAGGAGTAAAAGCCACTCCGCCGTGGAAGAATATCTCCAAATTAGGCCATACTTCCGCCAGATTATCAGTTCCTTTAATTTCCATAACGCGCTTCACCACTGCCAGCATCCATGAAGGAACACCCGAGAGATTGGTTACATCCTTATTCATCGTGCTGCGGGCTATCTTTTCCATCTTCTCCTCAAAATCACTCAACAAAGCAATTTCTTTCTTGGGAACGCGAATAAGATTCACAAATGGATTCACATTTTCTATCAGAATGGCAGAAAGGTCACCTACCAGGCTACGTTTTACATTATAGTTAGGTGCATGGCTTCCCCCCAGAATCAACCCTTTTCCCGAAAAGAAACGGCTTTCCGGATTTTGCTGCAAATAGAGTGAAACGGCATCCACGCCTCCGGCATAGTGAGTATCATGAAGGCCTTCCCGGCTGACGGGAATAAATTTACTTTTATCATTAGTCGTTCCCGAAGATTTTGCAAACCATCTTACTTCACCTCGCCACAGGACATTACTTTCCCCATGGCGCATGCGTTCTACATAGGGTTTTATTTCTTCGTAGGTCTGTATAGGTACACGCTGAAAATCTTGATAACTCTTTATGTCTTTATAGCTATATTTCAATCCCCACTCCGTATCAGCTGCATCCTTCATCAATCGGCAGAATACTTTATTTTGGAGCGCCTCAGCCTGAGTTGCATATAAGGCTGTAGCTTTTTGTCTGGGCTTGAATAGCGTACTGATTAGTCTGGTCGAATTCATTTGTCTTAATATACAATTCGTTATATCTTGCAAAAATAGCTTATTTCTATATTATAATGGCTGATAACATTATTTTTTTTATAGTTTTCTGCATTACTTTTATTTTTTGTTATCTTTACGGGCACTTACCAACTTAATATCAGAGGCTATGAAAATAGGAATATTGACATCAGGAGGAGACTGTCCCGGAATAAACGCCACAATTAGAGGAGTTTGCAAAACAGCGATTAACCATTACGGCATGGAAGTTTTTGGAATTCATAGCGGGTTCCGGGGACTATTGGATAAGGATATAGAACCACTAACGGAGAAATCGCTATCCGGCCTGCTGAACCTGGGAGGGACAATTCTAGGCACTTCAAGAGAAAAGCCTTTCAAGAAACGGCTATCAGCCGCTTCGGAAGACAAACCTGCCTTGATGTTGAAGAATATTCATGAGTTGGGCTTGGACTGCATTGTATGTATAGGTGGAAACGGCACACAAAAAACTGCTGCCAAGCTGGCGCAAACAGGAGTAAATGTAGTTTCCGTGCCCAAGACGATAGACAATGACGTATGGGGAACAGATGTTTCATTCGGATTCGACTCAGCCGTAACCATTGCCACGGATGCCATTGATCGCCTGCATTCTACAGCCAGTTCGCACCAACGCGTCATGGTTATTGAAGTAATGGGACACAAAGCAGGCTGGATTGCTTTATATTCAGGCATGGCAGGAGGGGGCGACGTTATCCTTATCCCGGAACTTCCTTATAATATCCACAATATAGGCAATACGATCATTGAACGTTTAAAAAAGGGAAAACCTTATTCCATCGTAGTAGTAGCAGAAGGCATCCAAACCATTGACGGTAAAAAAGCTGCCGAATATATAGCCCAGGAAATAGAATATGAAACCGGATTCGAGACTCGTGAAACCGTATTGGGATACATTCAGCGAGGAGGTTCTCCTACGCCTTACGACCGGAACCTGGCTACCCGCATGGGAGGACATGCCACCGAATTGATTGCAACCGGCCAATTCGGACGAATGGTATCCTTGCAAGGGGCCGAGATCGGTTCCATCTCATTGGAAGAAGTTGCCGGGAAGCTCAAATTGGTCAATGAAGACCATGACTTGATTGTTCAAGGCAAACGGATGGGAATTTGCTTCGGTTAAGACATGATTATTCTTTATCCATATATTTAGAGGGCGACACTCCGAATTGTTCGCTAAAGTGCTTTCGGAGTGTGCGTGTATCACTATACCCCACCATTTCGGCTATTTCCTGAATGGAATATCTGTTCTCCATAATCAGAGAGGCAGCTTTACTCATACGTACACTCCGGATTATTTCTATAGCGGCCAGTTCGCTATGTTGCTTTAGTTTACGATAAAGTGTAGGTTGGCTCATATTCAGTTGGTCTGCAAGCATTTTCACGTTAAAGCTTTCATTGGATAGATTGGCTTCAATTATATGAATAATCTGTAGCATAAACTCATTGTTTTTTTCAGGAGTTGCTCCGGATATATTTTGTTGCTTCAACATCAATGTCTTGGTATAAATCCGTTTCAGGCGTTCACGTTGCAAGATTAGCCCCGCCACTTTAGACTTCAGGATCTCCGGATTAAAAGGTTTCATCATATATTCATCTGCACCCACCCGCGAACTGTACAGGACATCTTCATCTTCGCACTTTGCCGTCAACATCAAAATTGGTATATGGGCAGTGTGTGACTGTGTACGCAATTCCCGACAACAGGTAAATCCATCCTTAACAGGCATCATGACATCTAAAATAATCAAATTGGGAACTCGCTCTGTCGCTATTCGTATCCCTTCCTCACCATTACAAGCCTCATAAATAATATAATCTTTACGGAATAAACTACAGATATAAGATCGTACTCCCTCATTGTCCTCCACAATAAGCAAATGCTTTTTAGCTGATACCTCCTCTTCCTGTTTTATATTCTGCGTTGCTAAAGCAAAAACAGGACTGTTATTTAGCATTGGAGTATTTACTATTTCATACTTATCCTGAGCAAAATGTTCATTCCCCTCCGGAATGAGAAGTGTGAAAGTACTCCCTTTACCTATACAGCTCTCTAAAATAACCGAGCCATGGTGCAAATCCATCGTATTTTTTACAATGCGTAAACCTATTCCTACCTTAGTGGAGTGTAAAGGGGTACTTTCGCCCGTAATAAAAGAATCAAAGATGCGTTCCTGCAACTCCTCAGGAATCCCCTTTCCTGTATCTGAGACCAACACTTTACAAAATAAGCATCCATCTATTTCAACTCTCTCGACCAGAAAACGAACCTTACCATGAGGTGAGGTATATTTAAAAGCATTAGATAATATATTGCGGATAGCTGAAGTTATTTTTTCAACATCTATCCAGAGCCGGATTTCTTCTTGTGGCAACTCTATCACAAAATCAAAGCCATTTGCAGCCACCATTGCCTTAAAAGAGTCAATCACATCTTCTACCAATTTCACAATGTCCACCTGTGATATTCTCAATTTTATCATTCCTGCTTCTATCTTCTGCACATAGAGCAAATGATCAACTAATATATGCAAAGAAGCTCCATTGCGATACATCATTGATAATTTCTCATAAATAATATCTGAAGGATTTATTGTATGCAACAGCTCCTGCAAAGGAGAGAGAATCAAAGTTAACGGAGTACGCAATTCATGTGCAGCATTCGTAAAAAAATTCTCGCGTTCCATACGTATCTGCTTTTCTTTATCACGTTCAACAGTAGCCGTAAAAACTTCATGCTCCAATTGCAACTCACGTTCCAGCATCTTTTGACGGATTTTGAGACGGCGAATTATCATATAAACCACTCCGAAAGCCAGCATTATTATACAGAAGCGGAATAGAAGTGTTTCACTCCAATGAGGAAGGATTTTAACCTTCAAAGAAGTTATCTTACCTTCTTCTTCATTTGGATAAATATTCTTTATTTCAAAGACATATTCTCCAACAGGAAGATTAGTATAAGATACTTTTCCTTTTTCATTGGCAAATAACCAATCATGTTGATATGGATATAATCGATAACTATACTTCTGTTGCCCTTCCGAGAAAGAAAGATTATTGAATGTGAGCGAGAAATCACGATTCTTATAGTTCAATTCTATTCCACGAGCATAATATAAATTGGCTGGCAATATTACTTGCCCATTTATTTCCTCTCCTACATTAACTGTTTTATTACCGACTTCCAATGCTGTAATAACGACTTGTTCTGAAAAAGGAAATGCATTTATATTTTTCGGCTCAAAATAAGTCAGACTATTATTATTCCCCCAAAATAAGTTTTCGCCATATAAATAAGCAGAACGATTACTACCAGATATATAATAATGATAAAACAACTTTTGATGCCGGCTATATCGTGAAATACCCGAATTGGAGCCTACCCATATCTGCCCTTTAGCATCCTCGGCAATACAGCCTATAAAGTTATTACATAATCCATTCTGTGTTGTATAAAAGTTATTGATTGTCTCTTTTTGAACATCCATAATACCCATTCCTTTATCTGATCCAATATATAAGAAGCCATCAGAGGAAGCATATAAAGACCTGACAGAGGAATTCTGCAATTGCAACGAAATACCATATCCCAAATATATGGCTTTATCGTCTACTACTTTCCCTAAACCGGTATAATCTGTTCCTACCCATATTTTGCCATCATGCGTTTCCTCAATTGAACGAATCGATATTCTTCCTTCTGATGAGACTTTATGTTGTACTTCCATCTTCCGGCACTTTCCGGACAAAGGATCAAATAACAATAACCCATCCTGAGTCCCCACCCAAAAATTGTTCCTACTATCTATATATAAAGACCAAACAGGAGATTTATTTACTAAAGAGTCAACCATTAGGTTATAAACGCGAAAAGAACCACACTTATCATAGAATGTTAATGTGCCATCTTGATTTCCAAACCAAATATTTCTTTCTTTATCTTTAAAAAGAGATAGAACGGTCTTTTTATTTTTAATTTCATTATTACCGGTTATTGCAAACTCAAGTTTACCCAAAGGATTAAAAGGTGCACTGCTTTTCATGATACCCTTATGATAAGTAGCTAGCCATATATACCCATCATCATCGGTTGTTATTCCACATATTTCATTGTGCCTGTCTTGATGAAACTGATTAAAATACTGCAACCTCAGATCAGAGAACATTACTCCTCCACCATGCGTTCCAATCCATAATATTCCTTGCAAATCATAGTAAACACTAACCATACGTGTTTCAAGATTATGATTAATAAGCGAAGCATTGTTATATATACTTGTTGTCAGTTCTTCGAAAGAACCATTTTTAGGAATTAATATCGTATAGCCGTTCCAAGTCACAGCCAACAACCGATTACTATTAATAGGTATCAAATCATAAACATCAGTATGTGATAACTGGTTTTCTTTTCCTTCCCCTCCATAGGAGATATGGTCAATTGCCCCCGAGTGCTTATGGTAACGAATTATTCCGTCACCATTTGTAGAGATCCATACTATATTATCATAATCCAAAATTGTGCAGACAGAGGCAATGGAATTATGAGGTAATGAGATTCGTTTACTCACTTTTTTATTTCGTATATCATAAACAATAAGCTCCAAATGATTATCAGTCAAATAGATTTCATGACCATCATCGGAAAAACAACAATGAGTAATAGAGTTCCCTTCTTTAACGATATCCTTGATTTCCTTTTCTACACTCAGGATAAGCATTGTCACATTTCCCCTCGCGTCTTTCTTTTCTTGAATACGGCATAAACATAAATTAGTAGTACTAATTATCCAACAGCTATCTTTATGATTAACCACAAGCTGTTTCAATTCAAACTTTTCTGTTCCGGATATCTCAATAGGAATAAACTTTTCTGTTAACCTATTGAAGCCATGAAGTTTTCCTCCCACCATTATTCCTAAACAGAATTCTGATAATTCATTTATTGCTGAAATGCTTGTATCCAGAATGGAATCTATCTTAAAGTTTTGGATAAAGGAACCATTATAGCAACTTAATCCATTGTCCGTTCCAAACCACATAAAGCCATCTTTATCCTTATAAATACAGTTCACTTTATTATCGGCCAGCCCATCTTGCATAGTCAACAAGTGTACATCACGATTGAAAAAAGCATAGCAATCAATGCTATAAGTAGAGTTTATCAGAACAGATAAAAGGAAAACAATTACAAAATGCCTCATGTCAATTAATGTATTTCAGCAAAAAAAGCTATATTTTTATGAATAAGCAAAAAATATGGCAATAAAAAAACATCTGAATTAATCATGCATATAAACTGAAATGAATATGCATCCCCACCTTATCCTTCCAGCTGTACCTTTGTGGCATTAACCTTATGTATAACTTAAATTATAGACAATGAGAAAAGTCACAATTCTGCTTATTTTGTTGCTATCGGTCATAGTGACCCATGCGCAGCAATTTAATCTTACAGGTACTGTTGTAGATAAAAAAAGCAACGAACCCATTATTGGCGCCAGTGTACTGATCAAAGGTACATCTCTAGGAACAATTACCGACCTAGAAGGTAAATTCACACTTAAAGACGTAAGTAAAGGGAATGTATTATCTGTTTCTTATGTCGGGTATCGGCAACAGGACATTCTACTAAATGGAAACCAAAAAACTTTGTCCATACAAATGGAAGAAGATTCAGAAATCTTGGACGAAGTAGTTGTTGTTGGTTATGGTACTCAAAAAAAGCAAGACATTACCGGCTCTGTTGTTTCTGTTGGCGAAGGTAAATTCACAGAAGGAGTAAATACCAATGCTTTTCAGATGATTAACGGTAAAGCTGCAGGTGTAAATGTCAGTCAAACCAGTTCAGCCCCAGGAGCATCAACAAAGATCCAGATTCGCGGTGCCGGGTCTATTAACAGTAGTAACTCAGCTTTGGTCGTTGTTGACGGTCTTCCCGGAGTTGATCCATCTTCTATCAATCCCAATGACATTAAATCAATAGAAGTATTGAAAGATGCCTCCGCAGCGGCTATTTATGGTACCCGAGCCGCCAATGGCGTTGTACTTATTACCACAAAAACCGGTAAAAAAGGAGATATGACCGTAAAATTCGGTGCGGAATTAGGATTCCAATCCGTTGCCAAAAAGATAGATGTCCTCAACGGTCAACAATATATGGAAACACTGAATGCCCTTCGTTTGGAGTCAAATAATCCCGAAGGAGCCATCTATACGGCAGATCAAATTGCGGCAGTAGGCAAAGGAACTAACTGGCAAGATGAAATTTTCAGAACTTCCGCACCTGTGCAAAACTATCAGTTATCTATATCAGGAGGTGGAGAAAAACACGATTTCTACTTAGGTCTAAGCTACTTTGACCAACAAGGAGTTGTAAAGCTTTCCAATTTAAAGAAATACAATATCAGGGCAAATATGAATTTGACTCCTAAAGAATTTCTACGCTTTAAGTTCAATATGAACTATACTCGTAGTGATGGAAATTCAACATTTGAAAACATGGACGGAACCAACGAAGCAGCAGGTCCCATTAATTCCGCCCTTCAGTTTGATCCAACCTTAGCGCCGGGCATTGATCCCGAAACCGGACGCTACCGTAAAAATAGTTTCATCGCACTAGATAATCCGCAAGCACTTCTTTATGGAATATCACCCGAAAAACAAGGGAACAGTGTTTATGGAACATTTACAACGGAGATTGAGCCCCTCAAAGATTTGGTAGCTACAGTTAGATTAGGTGCTACAATAGACACATATACAGAATCCAGCTATAGAAGTAGAGAAACTATGAACGGATTGGCAAGTAAAGGTGAGGCTTCAAAGAAAAGCGAGGAAAAGACTCAGTGGCTGGCTGAATTTTTATTGAGCTACAAAAAGAATTTTAATGATATTCACAAAATAACCATTTTGGCAGGTACCACTTTCGAGCAATTCTCGTCACAATACATAAAAGGCGAAGCTAAAGGCTTTTTATCGGATGTGACAGGTTCTAACTCTATGCATAGCGGAGACAACCTGAATGGTGATGATGTATATTCTTTTAAAGATCGCAATCGTCTGAATGGTTTTCTTGGCAGAGTCAATTATGATTTGATGAACAAGTACTTACTTACCGCCTCATTCCGCTACGATGGAACTTCCCGTTTTTCCAAAGACCATAAATATGCATTTTTCCCTTCTGTTGCATTTGCTTGGAGAATTTCAGAAGAACCGTTCATTAAGAAATACGAAAATATCAGCGATTTAAAACTCCGCATAGGATATGGACAATTGGGTAACCAAGGTATTGATAACTATCAGACACTCCAGACACTAAAAGCAGGTGGTTCTGCAGTTTTCGGTAATTCATTATCACAAGGTCTTGTTCAAGCACGGCTCCCGAATCCTGATTTGAAATGGGAAACGACAGCAGAATCTAATATTGGTATTGACTTTGGTTTCTTCAACAACCGCATTACCGGTAGTTTGGATTTCTATATCCGCGATACAAAAGACCAGTTATTCGACAAACCATTGCCATCCTCCATTGGATTCAGTAATATAAAAATAAATGCCGGAAAAGTACGTAACTCCGGTATTGATCTGACTTTAAATACAGTCAATATCGATAGAAAAGCATGGGGATGGGATACCTCGTTAAATCTCTCTTTCTTAAAAAATGAAGTGAAAGAACTACCCGATTTCATTCCTGAACTAATAACCGGCTCGGTTGCCAGCTTTATTTCAAGCTATGAAATAACAAGAGTAGGAGACCCGATCTATTCATATTATGGTTATAAAGTAGAAGGAATTTTCCAGAAAGGGGACGACATTGCTAATTCGGCACAGCCTAATGCCAATCCGGGTGAATTGAAGTTTAAGAATCAGAATACGGACAATGTAATTAACTCAGATGACCGTGTTGTTTTAGGAAAGCCATTCCCTGATGTTACCTTTGGTTTCACCAATAGCCTTAGATATAAAGGATTCACTTTAAGTGTATTTGTACAAGGAGTACTGGGAATACAAACATTGGATGCTAATGTGATAGAAACACTCTATCCAACCAATGAATATCGAAACAGAATATCCAAATATTATCTGAACAGATGGACAGAGAATAACCCTACCAACAAATATCCCAGTGGAGTTAATTCCTCTAATTATGGAGGGCAATATGCCATAAACTCATTGACAGTTGTTGATGCTTCATTTGTACGCATTAAAAATATCAATTTAAGCTACAATATTCCAATGAAGAAGAACAAGTTCATACAATCGGCAATGGTTTATGGAGCAGTGGACAACCTTTATACCTTTACAAATTACGATGGTTTTGACCCTGATGCAAGTGCTTCCGGAAACAATAAAGTCTCTAAAGTAAACTATAACAGTTATCCGTTGGCACGTACAGTAAGATTCGGAGTCAATATTACATTCTAAAACATTGCATTATGAAAATAAATAAATATATCTATGCCACAGCTATATCGTTGATGTTTATAGGCACAACAAGCTGCACAGACTTTCTTGAAGAAAAAGTCTATACTGAATATGACCCTTCTGCAACCTTGCAGGACCAGGATGGAATTGATGCTCTACTGGCCGGAGCTTATGCACGTTCCAGAATAATAGAGTATGCAAGCCGAAATTACACATACCTGATGAATGAGTTTCCCACTGACGTTTCTTTTGAAACAGGCGGAGGTCTTGAACGTGACGCTGCTCCGTTTATCAATTTTACCTGGTCAGTAGATAATTCAATACTGGATAGTTTTTGGACAAAAATGTATGAGGCTATCGCAAGCGCTAATTCTGTATTGAATGTTACAGACGGTTTGTCAGGAGTTTCGGAAGATAATCTAAAAAAGATACAAGGGGAAGCTCGTTTTATCCGTGCCGCTTCCTACTACTTCCTTTATAATCTTTTTGGAACAACTCCGCTTATCGATATACCTAAAAATGCAACTCCAAACGAAATAGAGCAGATAGGTAAGTCAACACCACGTGCCAGTCAGGAGGATTTCGTAAAATATCTAGTTGCAGACTTAACATTCGCTGCAGAGAATTTACCTGTAGAGGAGAATCCTATCGGAAAAGCAACCAAAGGTTCTGCCTTGGCGCTTCTTACCAAACTTTACATGCATGAAAAAGACTGGGAAAACGTCATAACCACATCACAAAAGGTCATTGACCTTAAGTATTATTCATTATATGATAATTACAAAAAAATGTTTTCAATAGAAGGAGAAAATAATAAAGAATATATTTATAGAGCACCATGTATCGCCCAGTCCGGATTCCAGAATAATTATATGGCACACGCATTTCCTCCCAATTATCCGATACAAACCAATTGGATAAACTTCGGTGCTCAATTCAGAACCTATACGGCATTTTATGAAACCTTCTCGGCCAATGATATCAGAAGAGAACTTCTTATCACTAATTATATTGACCAGAGTGGCAATGCGGTAGAATTACTCAAAGATGAAAACGGCACTCCGTTGAATAATGTAAGAAGTTTCAAGTATTGGCCTGATCCGGATGCAGTAGGTGAATCAAATGGAAATGACATTGTCTATATTCGCTATGCAGACATTTTATTGTGTAAGGCTGAAGCCTTAAACGAAAAACAAGGTCCTAACCAAGAAAGTATCAATCTTATTAATGAGATAAGAAGAAGAGCCAAAACCGATGAAATATCTCTGAATGATTATACAACAAAAGAAACTTTGAGAGATTTTATCCTGGCAGAAAGAGGACGAGAATTTTTCTCGGAGGGACTGAGAAGAGAAGATCTTATACGCCAAGGTAAATTCATCTCCAATGCAATTGAGAGGGGCAAAAATGCAAAATCGTTCCATGTTTTATACCCAATTCCCCAAAGGCAAAGGGAAGCCAATAGCAGTTTAGGACAGAACGAAGGATACGAAGGAGCTGAATAGTCAGAGCCAAAAGATAATCCAGCTGTTTTTTAGATAAAAAAGATCAAAAGGGTGTGATTTAAATGGTTACCATATATATTTATCGTAATTTTGAACACACCCTTTTATAAACAATTATCATTTAATGCTATGAGGCTACCGACAAAGAAATTATATCCACTCGCATTGCTCTTACTGAGCACTATATTGTGCTATGCGCAACAAGAAATTATTGTTCCTAAACCCCATCAGCTAAAATGGCATGAAGCGGAAATGGGGGCTGTGTTTCATTATGATCTCCATGTATTCGACGGAATACGTTATGGGCAAGGCAATAACCGCATTACTCCCTTCGAGGATTATAATATTTTTAATCCGACAGAGCTGAATACCGATCAATGGGTATTGGCAGCAAAAGCGGCAGGCTGCAAATTTGCCGTTCTGACAGCGACTCACGAAACCGGTTTCGGATTATGGCAGAGTGATGTAAATCCCTACTGTCTGAAAGCCGTGAAATGGCGGGAAGGCAAAGGAGACATTGTACGCGACTTTGTCAATTCCTGCCGCAGATATGGCATTCAGCCTGGCATCTATGTGGGTATCCGATGGAACTCCCTGCTCGGGATTCACAATTTCAAAGTAGCCGGTGATGGAGAATTTGCCACTAACCGACAGGCATGGTACAAACACTACTGTGAGAAGATGGTAGAGGAGCTTTGTACCCGTTATGGCGATTTGTTCCTTATTTGGTTTGATGGCGGAGCAGACGATCCTCGCGGCGATGGTCCCGATGTGGAACCGATAGTCAACAAATATCAGCCCAACTGTTTGTTTTATCATAATGTAGATCGTGCAGACTTCCGTTGGGGAGGTTCGGAAAGCGGCACAGTGGGCTATCCTTGTTGGTCTACGTTCCCCTATCCCTACAGTCATAGCAACGCCACCGAACCACAACGTGATCATAACACTCTTTTAAAGCATGGAGATCCTGATGGTAAATATTGGGTTCCTGCCATGGCGGACAGTCCACTGCGCGGAGCCAATGGACGCCATGAATGGTTTTGGGAACCGGACGATGAAAATAATATTTATCCTCTGGCGACTTTGATGGATATGTATGAAAAGTCTGTAGGCAGAAATGCCACCTTAATTATGGGACTGACACCTGCCCCTAACGGGTTAATCCCGACAGGTGATGAACAACGTCTGAAAGAATGGGCTGAAGAGATAAATCGACGTTTTGGGACGCCATTAGCACAAATAAGCGGCCAAAAGAAAAGCCTGACCCTGAATTTAGGAAAAAAGCAAACTGTAAACTACTGCATTATCCAAGAGGACATTACAAAAGGAGAAAGAATCCGCCAATACAAAATTGAGGCAAAAGTCAATGGTAAATGGCATACAATCTGTACGGGCGAATCTGTCGGTCATAAACGAATCGAAAAGTTTGAACCGGTAGAAACTGCCGTTCTTCGCCTAATTATTACAAAATCCATAGCAATACCGGAAATCACTAATTTCAGTACTTACCATATTGATAACCTATAAAACAAAAACCATATGAATAAAAACCTATTATTATCCCTGGCTCTAGCCTCCGTAGCAGGAGCCTCCACCCAAGCTCGGGAAAAAACAATCCCGGAACAGACCAAACAACGCCCCAATATTATCCTATTCATGGTGGATGATATGGGATGGCAAGATACCTCATTACCTTTCTGGACACAGAAAACACATTATAACGAAGCCTACGAAACCCCCAACATGGAACGTCTGGCAAAGAAAGGCATGATGTTTACACAAGCCTATGCCTGTAACATCAGTTCCGCCACTCGTTGCAGCCTGATAACCGGAGCCAATAATGCCCGCCACCGGGTAACCAACTGGACTTTGGAAAGAGACAAACCTACTGACCGCACCAACCCCACTGTCCAGTTGCCGGACTGGAACTACAACGGTGTAAGTCAGGTAAAAGGCACTCCCCATACATTTGTGGGTACTTCTTTCGTTGAATTATTAAAAGAAAGCAGTTATCATACCATCCATTGCGGCAAAGCACACTTTGGTTCTATTGACACTCCGGGAGAGAATCCCACCCATTGGGGATTTGAAGTAAATATTGCCGGACATGCCGCCGGCGGTCTCGCCACCTATCTGAGTGAGAAGAATTACGGTCATACCCGTGATGGAAAGGCTTATTCACTAATGGCCATCCCCGGATTGGATAATTACTGGGGAACCGGTATCTTTGCAACCGAAGCATTGACGCAGGAGGCTATCAAAGCATTGGATAAGGCTAAGAAATACAATCAGCCTTTCTATTTATATATGGCGCATTATGCCATCCATGTACCTGTAGACAAAGATATGCGCTTCTTCCCCAAATATGTACGAAAAGGATTGAGTGACAAAGAAGCCGCCTATGCCTCTCTCATCGAAGGAATGGATAAAAGCTTGGGAGACTTGATGGACTGGGTAGAAAAGAATGGCGAAGCCGATAACACAATCATCATTTTTATGAGTGACAATGGCGGACTGGCTGCCGAACCGGGATGGAGAGACGGAGAAATCCATACTCAGAATTATCCTTTGAACAGTGGAAAAGGCTCTTTATATGAAGGCGGTATCCGCGAACCGATGATTGTAAGCTGGCCCGGAGTAGTGAAACCGGATACACGCTGCGACAAGTATTTGATGATTGAAGACTTCTATCCCACCATTCTTGAAATGGCAGGAGTTAAGGATTACAAGACCTCAAGCCCGATGGACGGCATTAGCTTTATGCCTTTGCTGAAAGAAACAGGAGACCCCTCCAAAGGACGTGCCTTAGTATGGAACTTTCCCAATATCTGGGGAAATGACGGTCCCGGCATCAATCTGGATTGCTCCATCCGCAAAGATGACTGGAAACTGGTATATTACTATGAAACAGGGAAAAAAGAATTATTCAATATTCCGGAAGACATTAGTGAAAAGAATGATGTAGCCGGTCAGCATCCGGATATTGTAAAACGCCTTTCAAAAGAATTAGGAGAATACCTGCGTAAAGTAGATGGGCAACGTCCCAGTTTCAAAGCCACAGGAAAGCCTTGCCCTTGGCCGGATGAGATTTAAACAAATTACATAATGCCGTACAAGACTGTATCAAAAGTAATTTATACTATCCATTTGCTGTAGGGGCAGATTGAATCTGCCCGATAACAATTTACGTTGTGTATCCGGGCGGATTCAATCCGCCCCTACGGAAAATGATGCTCCTATTCCCCCTCTTATTTTATGAAAAGACTTTCTTGTACACAGTTTTTTTCCGACAAAGGATGGGTAAACCAAAACCGTGAACCCTTACCCGGTTCCGACTGGACTCCTATCCTACCCCCCAATTGCTGCACTATACTTTGGCAGATGGAAAGTCCTAATCCTGTGCCATGCACAAAACTATTTAGTTTCACAAAACGCCCGAATATCTCAGTCTGCATTTCCGGATCAATTCCTATACCTGTATCTTGTACATAAAATTCTATCTCATCCGGTCGCAATACATACCCTACCGCAATAAAACCTTCAGAAGTAAACTTTATGGCATTGTTGACAAAATTAGATATAACCTGATGTATTCTATTCTTCGCACTGATAAAGTGGAAATCATCTGCTCCCGGCTCGAAGCGCAGTTCCACCCCTTGCGGAGCCTTCATCTGCATAGCTTGAACAATATCCATACATAGCTGGTTAGTATCCACATCCCCATCTACCATTTCAAAAGTGCCCGCTTCTACCTTTGCCAGATCCAGAATGTCAGAGATAAGTTGTAACAACAAGTTATTATTTTCTTCTACAATAGCCATATATTGCTTCTTTTCATCCAGGTCATCCGTATCTACCAATAAACCGGAGAATCCCACAATAGCATTCAGCGGAGTACGAATTTCATGGCTCATATTAGCAAGGAATGCAGACTTCAACCTATCGGATTCTTCCGCCTTCTCCTTCGCCTTTATCAATTTGTCCTCTACTTCTTTTAATTCCGTTATATTATAATTGACGCCGACAATATCAATAATATCTTCTTCCGGCTCATACCTCCTGACAATCATCGTACTACGCAACCATTTAAAGCTCCCGTCAGGATTCAAGACTCTTAACTCAGACGAATATCTTGATAACTTACCACTGCATAACGACTGTATGACATCGAGCATCATCTTCCTGTCTTCCGGATGAAGGGTAGAATAAATACCAATAACATCACTCACCCTGCCTGAGTCAACATTGTAATTCTTAAACCATTGATCTATAGCAAAACCATCTTCTTTCAAAGGATTCCAAAATACAAACCCCACCTCTGCAAAATCGGCAATCACAGAGAACATATCCTGGAACTCCTGAATCTTGGAAAAAGCATTTGAAGTCTCTGTATTATCTATATTGATAAATAGATAATTCAATAACTCTCCTTTCGAATCATACAATGTAGTAGCACGGGTAATCAAATCAATAGTCCCTTGATTATCGGTCTCATAATATCCTTTCATTTTTTTAAAGGCATAATTCAAATGAAAGTCAACAGACTCCCGCCGCTTCAGTGCATCAAAAACCCGAGAAGGAATGACCGGATTGTCAAATACATTCAACCCTAAAGCATATTTCCGGTCCTTTATACCCAATATTTCAATATCCTTATTATTGATATCAACCATATAACCCTCTTTGTCATATAACTCTATACCAACAGGAATATTCATATAAATATTACGCAAAATCTTTTCATTGCGATCCAGAATCTCACGAGACATGATCGATTCAGTCATATCCGCAAAGAGTGCAACTACCACATCGGGCAAAGGAGTATATACAATATTATGCACATATCGTCCGTTGCTCAACTGGAAATCTATTTCCATACTTTTCCCCGAAGTATGGAGCAGATTCAAATCATCCAACTTCTTTTGCGTTAAAAGGCCGAGCTCACTGGCCAGTTGACCTAATAAAGAACTCCTGGACCAACCGGTAATCCTTTCAAAAGCTTCGTTGGTATCTTCAAACAAGAAATCTATTACCTTTCCGGTAGAGCCATACAAAAGCCTCATCCGCGCATATCCCATTGGCATATGCTGGTACAAATTACCCATCTCCTGCTTATCAGTACGTGCCTTCTCACGGCTTTGGTATAACTCAATACAGATGGAAATGATATTGGATAACGAAGAAAACCATTGATAATCATCATTCGTCCATTTGCGGTAATCCCGAACCATATCCACGCCTATATATCCCCATATCCGGTCACTGCCTATCAGAGGGACAGCCATTATGGACTTTATATCCTGCACCGAAAGCGCTTCATAGTCAAAACTCGCTTCCGGAAGCATTTCTTCCAAAGAAGACAAAATAATAGGATTGCCGGAAAGTAGCTGCAATGTCCACCAAGAATCCTCAACTATAGGTATGGATTGCAGGTTTTGCTGTTCTATGTAGTGCGGATCACTCACCACTTCATAAGTACAGGACTGAACACCTTCCTTAAAGTCAAACTCGAAGATATACACCCGGTCACCATTAAACTGAATCAAAACATCCTTCAGGATTTCATTAACCACTTCGTCCATATTCTCTGTCTTGGCCAGAGACAGCAAAGAACGTGAGATAGCATTCTGCTGATAAAGTAAATTATTCATTTTCTGACGCGATTGCTCCGCTACCCGATTTTCGTCTTCCGGAAGCAATTGCTTTAAATACCCCCAAAGCATGGAGTGCCCGTTTTCATCGGTGTATTTGCCTGCAATGCAGCACACCATCCACTGCGCACCATAACAGGTATGCATCAGCAATGTATGCTTGTATATCTCTATATCCGTAGCCAACAGGGCAGTCTGTAGCGCCCCACGACAGTCTTCGTGGATGTTCTTCTGAAAATCTTCAAAGGGAATTTTATTAGAACTCAGTCCGAATAATTGGACTATAAAGTCTGAACATATATATGTCTGGTTCGTGCTATCCAGCTTCCACCAACCCATATTGGCCATCTCCAGCAACTGCAAAAGATGGTTACTATCAATTTGATCCTGCTCTCCCACTTCTTTTAATTTATCCTAGATGCTTGTACGAGTACAAATATAAGGAAAGATATGTAACAAAGAGCTTTTTTAATGGCAAAAGTGGAAAAAACCAATACAAATTATCAAACTGTCTCTTTAAAAGCAGCTTCTTCGGCCTCGCTGATAATCTGTTCTACTTCTTCTGACTTTTCAATTTCTTCTGTAACAGGGATGGAAGTAAAGACTGCTTCTTCCGTCTGAGCAACTATTTCCTGAGGGTTCACTTCCTCTTGGGAAACTACTTCGTTTTGAGGCATTATCTCTTGAGGTACCTCACGGGCAGCCTTAGTTGCAAAAATAAATTCTATGAATGTGGCATCGTTCTTAATCTTGCCCAAGGCTACGCGGGCTGCCATTTGTTGGGATTCTTTTTTAGAATAACCGGTTCCCCGTCCGCCCGAAATACCTTCTATCAGCACTTCACTCTCAAAGGTAGGACTGTATTCCCGGTCATGCGACTGGGTAACCAATTCAAAAGTGACCTCTAAACGATTCTTCTGGCTCCACTCTATCAATTTAGATTTGAAATTGACCTCCTTGCGGGAGATCTTCTCCAAATTTATATACGGGCCAATAATGCGATGCTCCATGAAATGCTTGCAGGCACGATACCCCCTATCCAAATAGATGGCACCCACCAACGCTTCAAAAGCATTGCCACACATATAACTGTTGTGGGAAGACTGACGGGCAGTGTACTTTATCAGTTTATCCAAACCTATTTCTATAGCTAGGCGATTCAAGGTTTCGCGCTGCACTATCTTAGAACGGGTATTGGTAAGGAAACCTTCGCGTTTTCCTTCAAACTTCTTATATACGATATCCGCCACTACCGCATCCAATATCGCATCTCCCAAGAATTCCAGACGTTCATTATTGAGCAAACGTCCCTTATCAGACTTCACTGACGATGATTTGTGAAGCAAAGCCTGTTCATAGATACTGATATCCTTGGGATAAAAACCCAGTATCTTATAAAAACGAAGATAAGACTCCTTATCCTTTCGAAAAAGAAGTCTTATCCTATTTGT
>ENA-OWPN01001250-OWPN01001250.1-human-gut-metagenome-genome-assembly--contig:-NODE-1250-length-24881-cov-3.278498_pt1 | contig 24881 bp, 22 predicted proteins | sample MGYA00248266_ERZ651850 | MGnify/ENA primary metagenome ERZ651850 (study PRJEB26924, sample SAMEA4378296) | human gut metagenome | biome: human gut; feature: human-associated habitat; material: faeces... | reverse complement strand
CAGAGCGTCATTGATGATCAGCTTTTCCCCATATACGTTTTCATCCAGTATGCTGAGGGACGTATTGATTTCATTATACGTAATCATATAATAAATGGTATCTTCCTTCACCTTCAATGTTTCCTTTTTACTGGAGGTATTGACCTCTCCCTTTGCCGTTATGGCATAAATATCAATGATTTTATCCTTTGCACTCGATTTTTTACCATCCAGAAATACACGGTATATCTGCTTCTGATCCACCAGCTCCACTTCTGAGCGGATAAAGAAGGATGTGAAATCCTCATCCAGAATCTGATCCATATTCTTATTGAGATAGCTTTTCGTACGCTCATCCAGTTTCTTCAGAAAGGAAGCCGGTATTTCGCTTACATCCGCAAACCGCTCTGGAAGATTTTCAACCGTTACCTTGCGGGTGACCGCAACAGGATTCACATGATAGCGGCTGGCAAGTGTTTCATCATACTTTGCGGTAATGGTCAGCACATCATTGTTTTTCAGCCTTTTGGCAGGTGTTACCTCATAGGTGATGGAGTCCATGAATTCCTGAATCCGCTGATTGTAATTCTGATTCCGGTTGATTACACGCACACTTGCGGAACCATCCTCTCCGCGATATTCAATACCGGCATCGCGGGTAACGTCAACCTCCACCGTACGAAAGAACAGCATATAGCAGGTGACATACAGGCTGATAACAATAAGCAGCATACTCATGGAGGTGATAAATTTATTTTTAACCGCATCCCGACTCGGCGGCTGAAAATGCATCGAACTCATACGGTTCATCCTTTCTGCAATATCCTTGTTATTATACCATGCTTTTCTATGAAATACTATGTGCCCCATCTGAAAATTTCCTTACAATTTGAAGAATAAACGCCTATTCACATGCTGAAAAAAACAGATAAATATGGATACATAAAAGGAAATACCGCTATATTAGTAGTTCTATATTTATCTATATCTTTTTGCTGTATCTGCTGGCGATTTTTCGTAAAATAGTGACCAGAGGCTTTATAAAAGCGCTGTGTCAGTTAACCATCCTGCTTCTCTTTGTGGAAGCCGCTAGAACTGTACTTTTATTATGGAGATTTATCACCCACAGAAAGGAATATAAGCAAAGACATGATGCAAGCCGCTTCACATATTACATTCCGGAAACAGCTGTATTGGATAATGAAAAAGAGTGCAGTGTAGAGAATTACTGAAAAAAAGCAGGCGATGTTGAATTACCTGCTTTTCCTACGTATCATTCTTAGATGATAAAGGAACGTCTGATTTTTTATCAGGATGCCTGTGCATATGTGGAGAAATAAATATTTGATGCTGTATACCGTACGTGCGTACCTGTGACTGCATGCTGCAGACAGAAAGCTGTACAGCCTGAAATGTTCCTATTTTTTTCTTTGCTTAAATGCCGTACATACATCATCCGGGACATAGGCTGTGATATCCTGATCGTATTTTACCAGCTCCCGTATGATGGAGCTGGATACATAGGAATATTTCGGCGACGCATAGAGCAGTACCGTTTCCACATCCGGAGCAATATGCTGGTTAACGCTGGCAATGTCCAGTTCATACTCATAATCCTTTACGCTTCGCACACCGCGTACGATGGCACAGGCCTTCCTATGGCGTGCAAAATCTACAGTCAATCCATGATCCACTGCAGCCTCGACATTTGGCAAATGAGCAGTATTGGCCTTCAAGAATGCCAGACGCTCCTCTATGGAAAAGGTGGCATGCTTATCGGAATTTTCCAAAATCACCACAACCAGCCGGTCAAACAGCCTGCTGGAACGCTCAATGATATCCAGATGTCCCAGCGTTACCGGATCGAAGCTGCCTGGAAAAATAGCTGTTTTCATTCTGTCAGCTCCTTTCGATAATAGGTTATACGGGTAATGCCATAGGTGACATCCTTGACCTTATGCAAGGCACCGACCTGCTCCGGGAATTCATCCTCCTTCAGGCTTTCGCACACGATATCGCCCTGCTCCTTCACCATATCATGTGCATCCAGATACTGCAGGATCCAGAGAATCTGCTGCTTCTTATAAGGAGGATCCAGATACACCAGATCAAAGGTCTGTTCACTCCTTGACGCCTGCTCCAGTACCTGACGGTAATCCATCTTCCATATCGTCACGCGATTCTCAACGCCCAGCACCTTCACATTTTTACGAATCGTGGAAATAGCGGAATAGCTGACATCAGTAATCAGAGCATGCTCCATGCCGCGGGAAATGGCCTCCAGTGACATATTGCCGCTTCCGCCGAACAAATCCAGCATACTCCCGCCTTCAAAATAAGGGCCGATGCGGGAAAATATGGCTTCCTTTATTTTATCCGTTGTAGGCCGTGTGTTATTGCCTTCGACAGCCGAAATCACACGGGATCGAAATTCCCCTGCAACAATTCTCATTTTTTTCAACTCCTTATGTATAAAGCAAATGGATACGGGAAGTATAATAGTGCAGCCGGTAAAACGGCTGTTACCCCCCAATCTTTGTTTCTCCTCTTCCCTTTCTTAAAGAGCCCTTTACCCCTTAGGGCTCTTTTTTATTTATTCGGGATTTGTGCTTTTGTCGCAGCACTGACGGCCACGCTTCCCTGTCTGCGAATTCTTGCGATTACCGACTGGGAAATACCGATTGCCGTCATGATGGACATCAGCGAGGAGCCGCCGCTCGATATAAACAGCAGTGGAACACCAGTCAGCGGAATCAGACCACTAATTCCTCCGACATTTAATGTAAAGTGGATGAAGATGTACATAGCAGTACCAACCAGAATGATTTTATATCCCTCACTCTTTGTGTGAAATGCATAGTAAAACAAACGCTGCAAAATGATCACATAGCCCAGAATGACAATTAAAAGGCCGAATATTCCAAGCTCCTCTACAATAATGGAAAGAATAAAGTCATTATCCGACTGTGTCAGATAGCCGTATTTCTGAATGGAATTCCCCAGTCCCACACCGGTGAAGCCACTGCGTGCGAAGCCATACAGACCGTTGATCAGCTGATATCCGTTGTTATGCGGGTCTGTGAACGGGTTTAAGGCATTTTCAATACGCACCGCAACATGCTGCAAGGGCCCGATATTGTTCAAGAAATTGATAACCGGCTCACTCATGATAAATACGATACTGATACAGCCGACCACAAGCCCCAGCCGTACCCAGCGCTGCTGCTTCCGCAAGCTGCTGTGCGAGGGAATCAGAAAGCAGATAGCACAAAGCAAAATCAGTACAAAGAGGGTTCCAAGATCCTTTTGAAGCAGAATCGCCGCTGCTATCACCAGAAAGAAATATACGGGAATCCGGACGATTGTCCAAAATTTAAACTTCCGCTTGCGAGCAGTCAGCTCCACAAACACCGCCATGACAACAACCATATAAACCTTTGCGAACTCAGAGGGCTGAATCGTCATTTCCCCCAGACCAGGCACCGGAATACGGATCCATGCCTTGCTTCCGAGAACACCTTTAAAAAACTGGGTGGAAAACAGAGCGATGATGATGCCGATTCCAAAAATCGGAAACAGCTTCTGCGCCCGCTTCATCGTAAAGTTATTCGCAAAAAAGGTCATCAGCGCATAGGATATGACGATGAAAAACAGCTGCTTCGCCAGAACCTTAGGGATGATATAGGGATCCTTTGTCGTATTTCCGACATTGGTGGATACGATCATCAGGGTACCGAACAGGATCAGAATCAGCACCGCAAACTGCATCAGAAAATCAAATTTTTTCGGCATTTTCAATGTTAGCACGATATTTTTAATTCGCATGCGCATCCTCTCCTTTTTCATTTCTCATGTATCTTTTATAATATCATAGATTCCATGTTTTTTCACAATAATTTCGCAAAACACTTCCATTCTCGAAGAAAAGCGTTTAAAATAGTATGGTAAGAAAAGGAGTTTGCATATGAGTTTGAACTATGATGATATTGTAAAGGATACAGATGCAATCGTTCGTACGAAAAGTGAAATCGTAAAGCTTCCCCTCACTGCTGAGGATGAAGCACTGCTGATGGACATGCTCAGCTACGTCCGGGATTCCCAGGATGCAGAGCTTGCTGAGGCGAATAACCTGCGCCCTGCAGTGGGAATCGCTGCCATACAGCTTGGTGTGGCAAAGCGGATGCTGGCTGTTGTGGTGCCCAATGATGAGGATATTGATGAATATGCGCTCGTCAATCCGCGTATCATTTCAGAATCAGTACAGCGCGCCTATCTGAAAAACGGAGAGGGCTGTCTGTCTGTTGAGAAGGAGCATGAAGGGATCGTGCCAAGAGCTGCACGTATAACAGTAAAGGGCTATGACCTTCTGCAAAAGCAGGAAATTACAATCAAGGCGAAGAACTATCTTGCCATTGTCCTTCAGCATGAAATCGACCATTTTTCAGGAACGTTGTTTTATGACCGCATAAACAAACAGGATCCATGGCGGGAGGATCCAAACGCAATCGTCATTGAATAATGCTCAGAAATGAGCATTTTCTTATGGCTGAAGCGCCGATTTTGAGAAATGATACGCGCTTACATAGGGGAATCACCAGGAAAACACGTTTATTTTTTCAAAGTATTATGCACCATGCCTCTGGGTATGCTATAATAGTAAAAGATATCAGGTGCAGATTCATTTTTGATATGTAAGAAAGGAGTTATTTATGAATAACAATCATCGTAATAATAGAAGTACTGCACCGAGAAACAATCAGGAGACTACAAAGAACAGTTATAATAAAATAAGTACGGAACGCGGAGATACACTCATCTATGCTATGGGTGGTCTGGGCGAAGTCGGTAAAAATATGTACTGCTTTGAACACGAGAATGAGATACTGATTATCGATTCTGGTGTTCGTTTTCCTGAGGAAAACCTTCTCGGTGTTGATTATGTCATACCGGATTACAACTATCTGGTAAAAAACAACCGAAAAAGAAAAATTCTTGTCATTACCCACGGACATGAAGATCACATTGGTGGTATCCCCTTTTTGTTAAAGAGTGTGGATATCGAGGCAATCTATGCCCCTGCCTTTGCGGTGGCACTGATTAACAAGAAGCTGGAGGAGCGCAGAATGCTGCGCAGTGTGAAAATCATTGAAATCAATGATCGCAGCTCTGTTAAAATGCAGCACTTTACCTGCGGATTCTTTAATACAACGCATTCTATTCCCGATTCACTGGGAATTTTAATCAATACACCGAACGGGCGTATCGTTCATACCGGTGACTTCAAATTTGACCTTACTCCGGTAGGAACCAATTCCGATTATCAGGTCATGGCTTATATGGGACAGATTGGTGTTGACCTGCTGCTGAGTGATTCCACCAATTCCGGTGTAGAGGATTTCTCTATTTCCGAGAAAAAGGTAGCGGCTGAAATTCTGGATACAATGAAGAAAACGAGCGGTCGTCTGATCGTCGCAACCTTTGCTTCCAACGTATACCGGGTATCCCAGATTCTGGAGGCTGCTGTTGCCTGCGGCAGGAAGGTTATTATTTTCGGGCGCAGTATGGAAAACGTGGTTACCATCGGGCGCAAGATGGGCAAAATCAAGGTCGGCGAGCAGCATTTCCTCAGTCCGGATCAGCTGTCCCGCACACCTGCGAATAAGACCTGTATCGTTTGTACCGGAAGTCAGGGAGAGCCGCTGGCTGCCCTGTCCCGTATTGCGAACGGAACGCACCGTTACATCAAGCTGATACCGGGAGACACCGTGGTGTTCTCCTCCAGTCCGATTCCAGGCAATGGAGCCAGTGTCAACCAGGTTGTCAATAAGCTGTTTCGTGCCGGTGCCAATGTTTTGACCAAATCCATTTTGAGTAACCTGCATACCACAGGACATGCATCCCAGGAGGAACAAAAGCTCATGCTGCAGCTGATTAAGCCGAAATATTTCATGCCGATCCATGGTGAATACAAAATGCTGGTACAGCATAAGGAGACTGGTAAGGAAACCGGGCTTGCGGATGACCACATCTTCACCTGTGCAAACGGGGATGTACTGATTCTGCGCAATCACCAGGTGTTTGAAAGCAGCTTCCGTATTCAGGCGGATGACATTTATGTGGATGGAAACGACATCAGCGGTGTTTCCACAGCGGTATTAAAGGATCGTACCATTCTGGCAGACAACGGTCTGGTTGCCGCCATCATCGCTATTGATTCCAAGGAAAACAAGGTGCTGTGCAAGCCGGTGATCGTATCCCGTGGCTTTGTCTTTATCAAGGATTCCCAGGGATTGCTGCGAGAAGCAGAACAGATCGTATACGCTGCTTTAAACGAAAAGATGAAGGAACGGACAACCTTCTCCGAGCTGAAAAACTGCGTACGCTCCACACTGGAGCCGTTCCTGTACAATAAGACGCACCGTAATCCGATCGTCATTCCGGTTATCATCAATTCCAAAACGGCAATGGCTGCCATGGCACAGGCGAGAGCTGCCAGACAGACAAAACGTCCAATGAAAAAGAAGGAACCGCAAAACGCACAATCCTAGACAGTCAAACGACTGTCTTTTTTTATGGTAATGCCTGCTGTTTTATGATAGAATAGTAAAGAATATGAGGTGTCAGTAATGGTAAAAAAACTACTTAAAATCGTTTCTGTCCTGATACTTCTGGCTTTGATCGTCGCCGGCGTTTTTTTCTACTCTATCTATATTTCGGTAGATCGCGTCAACATCAACTACCAGACGATTTCCTCCAGTAAGATACCAGAAGATATGAATGATTTAAAAATCGCATTTGTCAGCGATATTAAATACAATGAATATATGAATAAAGAGCGTTTGAGCAGTATGATTGGTAAGCTCAATACCGTAGGAGCAGATGTAGTGATCTTCGGCGGTGATATGTTTTCCAATCCGCAGACAAAGGCTCCGGATTCGCAAATGAGTAAGGATCTGACGACCATCCTGAAAAGCATTGATGCCCCGCTAGGTAAGTTTGCGGTGCTCGGTGATGAGGACTTGGCGAATGACAAGACAAAGAGCATCGTTTCTCAGATTTTATATGACAGTGATTTTGAAATTTTGAGTGATACGAGTATTCGCCTTAGAAACAAGGGTGATTCCAGCATCTCACTGATTGGGCTCAACAATATGCTGAATGGAGATCCACAGCCGGATAAGGCGATGAAAAAGGTCAGTAAGGATGAATTCAACATACTGCTTACACACTGTCCCGATATTGTGAAAACAAGCGGTATCAATACACAGTATCTCAATCTTATTATTGCAGGACATTCCCTGGGCGGACAGATTTATCTGCCGATACTTGGGCCGCTGCATACGATGGATGGTGCAGCCACCTATAACCATGGTTCCTATGATATCAATGGTACAAGTCTTTATGTATCCAACGGTCTGGGCACCAAGGATATTGATATGCGTCTGATGGCTCCTCCGCAAATTCTGATATTTCGACTTCAGCATGAAGCCGCAAAGAACTGACAGCAGTCAGTTTTTTTATCGCCGTCCAGTGTAAAATAAAAAGACAAAGGAAGCATCAGATTGTTTTCATGTTAAGGTACAAAAAGGAAATGATATTCAAAGGGTTTGATACCCCTCGATTCTTTTGTAGCTCACGATTCCCGTATAACCAGAGTCAAGAAAGAACAAAACATCCTATACACGTTTTTTTCATGCTGTTTTACCTATCCACATGTGATATAACAATACAGGTCACAGAAATCATAAAAAGGATGGCGTCTGCCATCCCTTTTGTTAATGGATATGTTATCTGTGTTTGTGGTTAGGCACGCAGCTGTGCGTGTAAATCCTTTTCCAGTGTTTCCAGAATCTTGTTGTGAATTTCATTGATATCCGCATCCTTCAACGTGCGCTCTGCAGATTGGAAGACAATACGCAATGCAATGGATTTGCTTCCCTTCTCCACATGCTCACCGGTATATACATCAAACACCTCTACGTTTTGAATGATGTTTTCCTTATGCAGCTTGCCGTTTTTCTTAATGCTGGTGATGATATCACCAACCTTAACCTCATCCTTAACGACAAAGGCAAGGTCACGGCTGATGGATGGATATTTGCTGACTTCACTGAATTTTACCTTTTGCGGCTTATTCCTCAACAGCACCTCCAGATTGATCTCCAGAGCCACTGTTTCTGCAATATCATAGTCCTGGGCCATTTTTGGATGAATCTGCCCGATGAGTCCAAGCAGCTCTCTGCCCAGATAGACCTCAGCACTGCGGTATGGATGGAAATGCTTTGTATCGGTATGATTTTCTTTGCATACTACACGGCTACCATGATAGCCGATGCTGTCTAAAAGGGCTTCAACAAGACCCTTCATCGTATAGAAATCAACCTCTACACGATAATTCTGCCACCGGTTTTCCTGTAATGCCCCACTTGCCGCAACAGCCAGACGCTCCTCGACATGTCCCTTGCCATATACATTGCTGATTTCAAACAATGCAATATCCTTTATGGAACGGGCCTGATTATACGCAACACATTCCAGCAGGCTTGGCAGAATGGAATCGCGGACATATTTATGATCCTCACTCATTGGCGCAGCCAGCTCAACAATGTCCTTTTGCGGCATTACCGCATCCTCTATTTCCTTCTGAGAAACAAGGGAATAGGTGACCGCTTCATTATATCCCAAGTCGGACAGCATACTCCTGTATTTTCTTCTCAGCTGCTGACGGCGGTTTAGCGCACCGACTGTGGAAGGCATTTTCGGCATCGTGCTTGGCAGACGGTCATATCCAAGGATACGGATAATTTCCTCTGCAATATCCGCTTCTATCGCCAGATCCATACGATAGCTTGGAATCTTCACATGAATATCTGCATTGTTTTTTACCGGCTCCAGATGCAGATCATCCAGCACCTTTATGACCTCATCCTCCTGAAAATCCGTTCCCAAAAGGATATTGATCCGCTCCAGATTTACATCGAATTCCATTGGTGTATAGGAATTGCTGCCATACTGCTTCGTTTCTTCCAGTCCGCTTGCATCCGCGTATTCCACCAGCAGCTGTACGGCACGATCCATCGCTTTGTAGGTAGCCATCGGTTCAATGCCCTTCTGATAGCGGACACTCGCATCGGTTCCCAGATTCAAACGACGACTGGTATTACGAATTGCCACATGGTTGAATATTGCTGCCTCGATGATGATGCCTTTTGTTGTAGCTTCGATTTTGGAATCATCCCCACCCATAATGCCGGCAATACCGATCGGCTTGCCTTCAGTGGTAATGACAATATCATCCTCCAGGATGTGATAGGTTTCTCCATCCAGCGCTGTATAATCAAAGTGCTGCTGATCCTTCACCGTGATTTCCTGTGCCGGAATGGCGTCGATGTCATAGAAATGCAGCGGCTGTCCGGTTTCCAGCATGACGATATTACTAATATCAACAACGTTGTTGATTGACTTCATCCCGGCAGCCATTAACAGCTCACGCATCCATTTCGGAGAAGGCTTGATTGATACAGAATTGATCACCTTACCAAGAAAGAGCGGACATTTCTCTGTTTCACTCTGAACGATCAGTCTGCTTTTATCTCCGGTGTTTGCACTTCCTTCCACGTAAGGAAGACTGACCTCTTTATGCAGAATAGCCCCTGTTTCCAATGCCATAGACCAGGCTGCCATGCAGTCGTTTCGATTCGGTGTCAGTCCGACATCGAGAATTTCATCGTCGAAGCCAAGATACGCGAGTGGATTTTCATTTCCAACCGGTGCAGCTTCATCCAGCACCTCGATGCCGTTTTTGCTTTCCTCGCTTAACTGATGCGGATCTACTCCCAGCTCCAGTAAAGAACAAATCATACCATTGGATGCCTGTCCGCGGATCACACCCGCCTTGATTTCCCCATCGGGAAGCTTAGCTCCAACGCGTGCTACAATGACCTTCTGTCCTGCCGCAACATTTGGTGCTCCGCATACGATCTGCTCTGTCCTTTCACCAAGATCCACCTGGCATACATGCAGATGGTCAGAGTCCGGATGATCCTCACAGGTCAGCACCTTGCCGATCACCAGATTGCTTCCCTGGCTCATTTTTTCTATTCCTTCCACCTCAAGACCGGCAGAAGTGATTTTATCCGCGATTTCTTCGATACTTAAATCGGATATATCCATATACTGGCTCAGCCATTTTTTACTTATCTTCATATCTGCTTCCTCCTACTCGAACCGGTTGAACGTTTTCAGGAACCGAATGTCATTTGTATAGAAATTACGGATATCCGTGATTCCGTATTTCAGCATGGCCACACGCTCAATACCGATACCAAACGCAAAGCCGCTCAGCTTATCGGCGTCATAGCCTGCCATGGAAAGAACATTCGGATGTACCATTCCGGCTCCCAGAATTTCAATCCATCCGGTACCCTTACAAACCGGACAGCCCTTGCCACCACACACATGACAGCTGACATCAACCTCAACACTTGGCTCTGTAAACTGGAAATAGCTTGGACGGAAACGTATCACACGCTCCTCTCCAAACATTTTCTGTGCCAGAAACTGCAGGGTTCCCTTTAAATCTGACAGGGTGATATGTTCTCCGACAACCAGTCCCTCACATTGCATAAACTGATGGGAATGGGTCGCATCATCATCATCGCGGCGATATACCTTACCCGGGCAGATAACCTTGATCAGCTCCTTACCCTCCTGCGCAAATTTCTCCAGCTGGCGGGTCTGAATTGCTGTTGTATGTGTCCGCAGCAGCTCCTCTGCGTTTATGTAGAAGGTATCCTGCATGTCACGGGCAGGATGATCCTTTGGTATATTTGCACGTTCAAAGTTATAAAGATCCATTTCCACTTCCGGGCCTTCCTCCACGGTATAGCCAAGTCCGATAAACAGATCCTCCATCTCCTGCTGGATAATCATCAGGGGATGCGCATTTCCCAGCTTCGGCTTCTGACCGGATAAGGTAATATCAATTTTTTCTTCCTCAATTTTCTTATCCATCTCCAGAACTTCCAATACTGCCTTACGCTGTTCAATAGCATTCGCAAGCAGGGCCTTTACCTCATTCACCTGCTGACCAAATGCCGGACGTTCCTCCTTAGGCAATTCCTTCATGGATTTCATAACTTCCTGAATCGGCCCCTTTTTCCCCAGATACAGCACCCGAAGCTGCTGCAGCTGAGCAAGATCTTCACATGCTTCAATGTTTGTAAGACCTTCTTCTTTAATGCTCGTAAGCTTTTCCATATTCAACTTCCTTTCTGCTTATAAAAAAAGCCACAAGACACAGGAACCCTGGCGGGCGGTACCATCCTGCTTCGTCTTGCGACACACTTACTTTCTGTCATGGATAACCGTCATGGAACGGGGGTGTATTAAGCCCACTCACAGGTGAATTCACAAGGCCCTGCAGTATGCTGACTCTCAGTGTGTCATCAGCTCTCCCTGTCCTGCGGTTTCCAGATTACTACTCCTGCTCAACGTTTTCTTTTATTATTATACAAAAATTAAGCATTGTTTACAAGCCTGATTTTGACGTTTTGCCTAATAATAGGCTGTTTCTTACTAAGAGCTACGTTTGCATTTCTCTATTTCACGCCTCATATACATCAGATTTTCAATATAAAATTTCTCAAGTAAATATTCTCTATTTGATTTTATCAATTGAAGAATTGCGATAATTCTATCTTCTTCCAATCCAAAAATTTCATACAATCTATTGATTAAAGTTTCTTCCTTTTTTAAACTCTGTTAGATATTTTATTTGAATAGTATTCAATACATTCGCCATATTCATTAATTCATCTACTTCATAACCATCAATCGGTATTTCATCACCATCATATAAAATAAATTCTTCAAAAACATACTTAGTGATTTTTAGGAAAACATTCATATCCATATCTCTTAACTGCTTTGCGGATACATATGCTTCAACTTTATTTTCTAGTGTATCCTTTATACGCTCCCAAAACATATTCAAATTCAAATTATTTAAAATTAGCTCAATATCTTTGATATTTTCATATTTAACATTATCAACCAAATACTCTACTAATTCAGCTCCAACAACATCAACACATTCTATATCTTCATCAAAATATGTATTTAATTTTGCACGAAGATTCGTATCCAATTTACCAATGATCTGCTCTATATTTTCTTTTAAATTCATTATGATATTTCTCCTTATCTAACTAACTAGCAGTTAATAAAAAATCTTTATTTATTTCTTTTTCTTCTAACGGTTGAAGCACATTAACAATTGTACTCCCGATTTCTTTATACTCGAGGTTATGAATCAATCTATTCACACTTTCTTTATATTTTACTTTTATACTTACTAGATTCGTAACAGGAAGATTTAAACTTTTTTCTAAAGAGTTATACAATGAAAAACCTTCTTTTGTTAAAAAATAATAGGTTTTTTGTTTATAATCAAAAACATCCACAATCATCAATTTCTGCATATGCAATAATATAAAGTTAATCTCTTGTTCACTTTTCTGAAAATACTGTTCCAAATATGCATATATTTTTGTACACTCTGCTTTTTTTGTTTTTCCTAAATATATTAATATGTTTTTATATTTCTCGTCTTTCAACACCATATTACTGAATTTTTTATATTCCATTGTCTCATAGTATTTATTTTGAAGCTTTACATAAGACTGTAGTTCCCCTAATTTATAAATAAACTTTTGTTTATCATCTAATTCAGAAAAACATTTATTTAATTCATTTGTTAATTCATCAACTTGTATTGAATTTTCTTTCCCTTCAAAATAAAGATGAAAGACACTGTTAAAAAATTGCGTGTTTGCATTATCTATCATCATAACTGCTTTTATATTATTTCTAGAGGAATCTGAACATGTGATTATATGCATTGCATTTAAAATCGCTTCTTTGATAATATTTGTAACTTTCACATTTAACACCCCTCTTCTACTATATGCATTTCCCAGCTTTATTATAACATATGGTTGAGCAATTTCGTAAAGAAATTGAACAAGTAAGCTTATTTCCAATCGTCAATAATTCATCGTCTCTTAGCACCATAATTCTCGGAATGCAAAAACTACAATCTGTTCTGCATAAGCCTTTATAAAATTGGGTATGGTACTCTCTTGCTCCCAACTCAATAGCAGGTGCACATACATATCCAATTTTCTTCATCTCTCCCTTCTTCTTTTGTGTTATTGCAGAACAGCAATTTGCCATAATCACAATAAGATTGAATTCTCTAGCCATCTGTTCAGATGTGCTTTTTAGATCTAGCGATGGCGAAAATGCAGGAACTATAATAAAATCAATCTTTAATAAACCAACAATATAGTTCAAGTCCATATTCACCATATCTTTACAAATGAAAAAGGCAATTCTTCCAATACCAATAACATCTAAAATTTTAATCGTCTTATCCGAAAGCAGACATTCCTTTTTTCCATCATAATCAAAAGGAGATTGTTTATGCTGTTTGATTAAGAGATTTCCTAGATGGTCAAAAACATAGCAATGATTATGCTTATGATTACTTAATGTCCCCGCAATAATAATACATGCTTTTTCCAATTGTACCGATCGTATCGTGTCGGACAATTGATTAACAATATCCTTTGTTAATATCATTTCAGGAAGAATAACAAATTCATAATTGGATTTTAATATTTCTTTTATGTATGAAAAATATGCTTCATCATATTCTTTGTTTTCTAAATCACTTAAATAAAAAACTTTTTCTTCTTTATGTATTTTTTTCCATGTGCTTAAGTCCTTTGACGTATAAGGAATAACCGCACATGTTAATTCATGTTTTTTTTCTAAAACATTTTTAAACTCCTTATTATAACTGATTGTTTTGAATTCAATTATATAATCCTTCAATACCCTGTTTTCACATAAAATAATATTACTTAATTCAATCTTACTAATTTCTCTGTTTTTTCGAAAATAATTACCTGTTTCTTTTTTCAATTCCAAATTAATAGAATTTAAGATATTATTTTTAAAAATCGGATATATGAATACATTTGTTTCCTCAAAATTAAGATTCATACCAAGCGAAGTAGAATAAACGCCACTGTAAACATCGCTAGAATATAAGTCGATGTCTGAAAGACAGCTATCAATCGTGATAATGATGGTATAATGATCAGAATATGTAAAGGAATTCATATAATTCCTTTATGAGAAAATCGATAACCTGTGCACATTCTTCATAGCCTATAGCATATTCACCTATGTAGTGCCTTATTTGTGAAGCAAAGTAATCCCCTCTTTCTTTGTTATAATTCAGCAATTCTTGTTCTGGATTCATTCTACATATTTCATAATAAGAACTAGCTATCACATCAAATATATTCATAGCAACTTCTAAATTACAAACATACTTTTCATTCAACTCCCACATCTCCCCTCTTTGTTTCTTACATCAGATACTGCTTTAATTCCTGCGGATCATCGCTGTATTTTTCCGCGGTATCTCTGGAAACCATACCGTTTCGCACCAGGCGTGCCAGTGCAAAATTCAAGGACTGCATCCCTTCCCGCATGCCTGTCTGGATGATGGAATTGATCTGATGCACCTTATTTTCACGGATCATACTGCTGATGGCATCGGTCCCAATCATAACCTCCAAAGCCGCAACACGCCCGCTGGCATCACTTTTAGGAAGCAGTTGCTGGGTAATGACGGCTTTTAATATACCGGATACCTGCATGCGGATCTGTTCCTGACGGTGTGGTGGGAATACGTCAATGATACGGTCAATCGTTTTAGCGGCACCAATCGTATGCAGGGTAGAGAATACCAGATGACCGGTTTCTGCCAGGGTCACTACTGCCGCAATGGTTTCATAATCGCGCATCTCGCCAACCAGAATAACATCGGGATCCTCACGCATGGCACTGCGCAGCGCCGTATCAAAGCTATCCACATCTCTGCCGATTTCCCGCTGATGGATGAGAGCCTGCTTGCGCTGATACACATATTCCACCGGATCCTCAATGGTTAAGATATGACAGTTTCTTCGTTCATTGATATAATCCATAACAGCAGCCAGAGTTGTTGATTTACCGCTTCCGGTAGGGCCTGTTACCAATACAAGACCGCGCGGCTCCATCGCCAGCTGCTTTAGAATATCCGGCATCATAAGCTCATCCAGTGTCAGAATGGTATTGTTGATAATACGTATGGCTGCACACAGCTTATCCTGCTGGCGGTACACATTTACCCTCTGGCGGTTTTCTCCACGGCTGACATATGTGAAGTCCAGATCCCTTCCCTGCTTGAATTCCTCCATCAGCCGCTCATCGACCATGGATAAAATCATTTCTGTGGTTTGTGTATCATTGATAAAAGCCGGATATTCGCTTAACCTTCCATTTGTCCGGATCATGGCGGGGCCTCCGACATTCAGATGGATATCGCTGCAGCCGTGCTCTCTGGCATAGGCAATCATCCGTTCCAGTAATTCATTCATCATCACACCTCCTAATCGCTGTATGCTGTGATCTTATATAGCTCATCCATGGTTGTCTGTCCATTGAGTACAAGTTCCACAGCCTCATCCTTCAGTGTGTGGAGGTTCTGTGATTTCTTTACATAGGCATAAATTTCATCAATATCACGGTGAGCGGAAATCATTTTACGCATTTCCTTATCAATCAGAATAATTTCATGCACAGCCGTTCTGCCTTTATACCCTGTCTGATTACAATGGTGGCAGCCTGCACCGCGATATACATATTCCACATCGCTTCCCAGTACCTGGCGTTCCATTTCTGTTGTTTTCATTTTTTCCCTGCAATGCGGGCAGATCGTACGCACTAGACGCTGCGATACACTTCCCACCAGAGAGTTGGCGATCATGTATGGCTCGATTCCCATATCCTCCAGACGTACAATAGAGCTGATGGCATCATTGGTATGCAGAGAGCTTAATACCAGATGTCCGGTAATGGCAGCACGTACAGAGATGGATGCTGTTTCGGCATCACGCGTCTCTCCTACTAAAATTATGTCCGGATCCTGTCGCAGTAAGGCACGCAGACCACGTTCAAAGGTCAAACCTGCCATCGTATTGATCTGCATCTGATTCACGCGTTCAATATTTTTCTCAACCGGATCTTCAATCGTGGAGATGTTCACCTGACGTTTTGCCAGGGTCTCCAGAATCATATACAGGGTCGTAGTCTTCCCGCTTCCGGTAGGCCCTGTGATGTAGATAATGCCATGGGGCATCTCCATCATACGGCACATTTTTGCATAATTATCCGCATTCATGCCATACTGACGTTCGTTTAATATCGGCGTATTGCTGTTCAGAAAACGCAGAACAGCTTTCTCACCATATACAGTCGGAATAACAGAAACACGAAGATTCATACGGATTCCTTCGATGGTAGTCAGAAAGTGGCCATCCTGTGGAACACGTTTCTCTGCAATATCCATATTACTGACAATTTTGATTCGGACGATCAGTGACTGATGCAGATTCTTGGCAAGCTGCACATAGTCAACGATCATCCCATCGATACGCATACGCACCATCGTTTTATCTTCAAACGGTTCTATATGAATGTCACTGGCGTTTGCATTGTATCCTCTTGTTAAAAGGCTGTTAAACAGCTTGACTACCGGCGTATCATCCTCTTCCGAGTTGTATAGCTCCGTTTCGTTAAATTCAAAGGAAACAACATTCTCGTTTGCAACGCTGGCGGCTTCCCGGGCCTTGATTTCCGCATAGTAATAGTCAATGGCGCGATCTATAGCGGCTTTCTCACACAGGCAGACGGAGATATTCATGCCAGTTACCAGACGAACATCCTCAATACCGTAGAAATTGAGCGGGTCACTTGTGACAATCGTCAGCCTCCCGTTATTTTCACTGATTGCAATCAGGTTATATTTCTGTGCCAGTGTTTTTGGTATTTTCGCGACAGCATCTACTTCTATTTTTTCTTCGTTCAGATCGACCATTGGCTCATTCAGCTTATCGCTGAGTGCTTTCAACATCTGGTTTTCACTGATGAATCCTAAATCAATCATATGCTGGCCAAGGCGCTTGGATCGATCCTTTTTCTGTTCTGCGAGTGCCCACTGCAGCTGTTCTTCATTGATGTAGCCGTATTCCTTCAGCACTTCACCTATTGGTATGTTTTTCATAGGCTATCCTTACCTCCTAATTATAAGTACAATTTGTAGTACATGTAACTTTCCATTCAGTGCCTATCCATTCTACAACCTGCCAACCACCAAGTGATGGATATTGCAAATAATTCAATGGATTGTTTGTACCATCTGAAAGACATTGAAAATAATAGTTTTTTCCGTTAACTTCAACAATTACAACATCACCCTGCTCATAACCTCCACTATTCGACCAGGTATCATCGATTCGTTTCCAAACAGTATGCTCTGTCGTTAGCTCAGGACTAAAAGGAAGTCCATTTGCATCTTTCATCGCCCGGAACCAAACGATATCTTCTCCAATACGTACAGAAACAAAGTCCCCTTTCTTATAATTTGTATACGCTGTCCAAGGTCCCTTATTATTTCCCTTTTGATATTGCGTTGTTACATTTTCATCCTTTTCACATATTTCTTTACCAACAGTAGGCGGACGGTTAGCATCACAACTCTTATCTTCCTGATTTCCGTTTATTTTACAGAAATTGCCATCCGCATGTTCCTGAATAATTTTCTTTAATTCATCTTCTGTCAATAATTTCCATTTTTCTGTACTAGCAGGATTCTGCTGACTATTATTTATGTTATCTGTTGCCTGATAATATTTCGATAGATAAATAACAACGTCATCCTTCTCATAGCTTGCACTTTGTACCCAGGTTGGAGGATTAACTGGCTTCCAGTTATTTCCTTTATCATCCAACGGATTCTTTCCATTTGCCACGTCTTTGATAGCCCGGTAAGTAACACCATTATACTCAACAAAATCACCTATTACATAATTGCTATTTTCTTTCCAATCGCCTTTATTATTCCCTTTTTCTCCAGGCTTCGTTATATTTTTATCACGACATTTTAACTCATCATAAACAGTACCATCATAAGGATTCTCTGATGGTGTATCTTTGGAGTCATCATAATCGATATCCGGATATTCAGGATCCACATCATCTACTATATTTATTGCGCCTGATGTTTTAAAATAAATTTTATATCCAGCCTCTTTTCCCTCCAGCTTGGTTAAATCAGAAATATCTACAAGTGTACCCCTGATTCCAGAATTATTAATGCTCTCACCTTTTTCATTTTTGGCCTTCAGATTCACCAACTCCAAGGTAGATGTAGTCTTATAAAACTGCTTATTATTGTCATCCGTAAAAGAAAAGCCAAGATCCAGTCTGTAAGACTCATAGTATTTCGCAGTTAGCTTCAAATATCTGCTTCGATAGAAATCATCATTATACACAGTTTTATCATCAAGAGTTAGTTGATGATCTTTATTGGTGGAAAACCAGTGCCAATCATCCGAATCATCCGGCTTAGTAGTAGCAATCTGAACCTCTGTCGCATAGACCAATCGTTCTCTAACATATGATGAAATAGAATCTACAGCTAGTTTTTCATAATTGCTTTGTGCTGTTTTATTAAAATATCCCGCACTATCCAAAAGAATACCACCTGCTATTACCATTAATATTGATGAAATAAGTAAGACTACGATCACTTCAATTAAAGTCATACCTTTATTATTTGCTTTCATCCTACTCACCTCAATCCTTTTATTCTACAGCTTTCCAAAATGAGTTTGTATTCCCATTGGCATATTCCGCTTCGATATCCAAAACTTTCCATCCATTCTCAGGATTTTTAACAATATTCATAAAATCAATCTCATTTTTTATATAACCATTCTTTTTTATATCATACAGCATTCTTCCATCAATAGTTGCATTTTCATATGCTATTCGATAATTGTTATCACTGCAGTAATACCATTTTTTATCTTTATAATCATATACAATATTTATATAGTCCACGCCTTTTAATTCATTTATTTTGCTTTCATCCGCGCTTAAGAAGATCAGGACACTGCCATGCGTAAAGGTTAATCCATTATTCGATGAAATCTCCCACGGATAATATGGAATTACATAAACAGGCTTGGCAGCTAGTTGATCTGCATACTCTTTTGGCAGTAACGCAGCTGGAAACTGAAGCCATGAATTTTTCATGATATCTATATAAAATACTTTCAAAAAATTATTATAGGATTGGTCATATTTATATTCTTCTTGTGCTTCCTTCAACTTTACATAAAACGATTCTATTGAAGTCTGAAATGTTTTATACACGTCAGTATCCTTGACTTTTTGTTGTCCGTTAGGCTGTACCAATGTCTTCAAATGCATTTCATCGTTATTTTTTACATGTAATACATCAATGTCTCTTGTAACAGAAATACTAGTCCCTGTACTTGGAGTTATTGTATAGCTAACTTTATTTCCTTTGTCAACCTCTACCTGCTTTAAAATATTCTCCTCTGTATTTCCTTCTGCATAAGATAATAGCATATCGCTATTATTTTTTATTCTGCCTGAATTACCAATTATACGAATGACTGCAGAGAATCCTCCCAGTAAAGTTAAAGAAGCGATGGATAGAATCAATAATGCAACGACCACTTCAATCAATGTCATACCTTTTTTATTCACTGCAATCACCTCTTTTCCTAATCTACCATACGCTCTGGTATGAAATAAGTCTTTTTAAATTCTTCCAATTTCTTTATTTCCATTGCTGTTGCATCCGAAGATGTATCATCAAAATTAGTCATTCCATTATAAGAATTTCCTGCTGAATCTGTCACATCATACCAATGACCTGTATCTGTATCAAATATAAGATATGCTCGCCAATCCCCTGATTTCATTGTAGATTCGGTATTTGCATAAATTAACTTCGTATATTTTCCTTTAGTACAATATGTTTTCATATAGAAGGTCTTATTTTTCAATTTTTCAGGTAAATGTGTTGCTGCACTATTTTTGAATTGCGGTAACTTACTCTCATAAATTCCATAAAACAGAAAATAACGCATATAATCATTACTGTAATATCCATTGTATTTTTCCCATACGTACTCGCCATTAACATTTTTGCCAAGACCATCAATCACTCGTTGTTCTGCCTCCGGCATTGTAGCCGTATATATCTTTGTTTTCCATTCGCAAGCCGCCTCATATAATGGCAGTAAATGCGACATCATAATCTTCGCATTCTTGATATTGATATTTTCCTGAACGTCTGCCCCCTGCCCCTTATAGTATTTTAAAAGCTGCCATTTCTTCAAATCTCCGGTTCTTCCTAGCTGCATATCCGCATTTACTGTATCTGTCTGACCTGCATAATCAACAGTAATACTAACAGTTAATTTACCACGGATATCCACATCCTTATCAACCTCAACACGGGATATCTTAGCCTCTGTTACCGTTCCTAGATTCGCATTATCCGGCAACTGTATATTCAAAGGCGTTGACTGGTTAACTTCCTCTGGTATCATAGAAATATAATCCTCATTATCCAGTTCTATTTTCTCAACAATATTCTGTATAACACCCTTTGCTGTTAAATAAGCCTGTCGTTTATTATTGTTTTGTACACTTCGGTTATAGTAAGAATATGAAATACCCAATGCAGCAGCCACCGTAATCATCAGCACCATGATCACCGTAATTGCCCAAAGCAGTGCAGAGCCTTTTTGATTCCTTTTCATATCCTCACCTCTCTTTTTATATCATGAACAGTTTAAATGTAATGGTTGTTGTCTGATCCTCATTCTCTTGGGAATACGTCACTCCGGAAACCTTTAATGACTTTGTTGTTCGCACATCATCGATCAGTGTCTGAACATCCGCAATAGCGCCTGACACACTTAAATTAACATTATAAACCTTTATCTGTGTATTACTCTTTGCATTTGTTGACTTTTTCTGCTGCAACTCGTATTTTGTATAACTCATAATTGGCTCTTCATCCACATCTGCGATACTAAGACTGACAGGAGTAAGCCCATGCTCTATAGTCATAGAGGTAATTAGATTATCGACATCTTCCTTCTTCATATCCTCATAAAACTTATTCTTAATATTTTTCAATTCCTCAGAAGTTTCCTTCAGCTTTTTATCCAAATCTCCATAATCAATGATGGAAGCCTTCGCTGACTGCAATTCAAGCTGTGCTGTATCATAATCTGCTTTCAGACTGTTATGCTTTTCCAGTGCCGGCATAAGCATCCAAAACACTCCTCCGGCAAAAATGATAATACATAGCAATACATACAGCATAATTTTTTCTCGTTTTGTTAATGTCTGCATAAATTCACCTACTTCAGTTTACAGAGAACAGTAGCTGAATATACTGTTGTCGTCTGTTTATTCGTTTGCGTATTCGTCTCGTTATTCTTATTCAATAAATCCAGCAGCTGCTGTGCGGCAGATTCTGCATCATCCTTCTTTTCTGTATCAGTATTCGTTTCCGTATTCTGTGTATCCGTATTCTGCTCGGTTGCTCCTGCAGTCTGTGTCTCTTTTTCAGACTGCGCATATCCGGAATAGTCAACCGCTTCAAATATCTTACTTTTCTTTAATCTTCTAACAAACTGCTCGGTATCCTCAGCTGTCAGAGATTCCACCTGAAGCGATACGATCTGTGTATCCCTTTGATAGGATAAAGATACGACAGATGTACTCAAATCAGAAGCAATCAGAATCTGGTCAAAGGTATTTTGACTAAGCTGCGGGTAAGACTGAATATCCTTGTGCAGTGTCTTATACTTTTCTACATCACTCATCGCCTTCTGCAGGGACTGGTATTTTTCCAAATCCGGATCCTCCGCAATCTGCTTCTGCACCTGCTTCAGCTCCTCCTTTGCAGCAGCAATATCGGAATTAAGTGTATGATTCTGATACGTCAGAATACCGAACCATGTCAGTAAAATAACTGCAGCACAAATCGGAAATGCCAGGTATTTTAACGTTTTGGCATATGGTGAAGCTTCTTTTTTCTGTTTATAAGCTTTCAATAAATCAATATCTTTGTTTTTCAACCCGTTTTGAAACATCCCATACACCTCACTTTCTAATCAAACAGCCTACCGGAAATACATAATCATGTAAATGGAAATCATTATAAGACTGTGCTGTAACATAGACGATTTTTGAATCCGGGAATTGCTCTGCCTGCATGGACAGATTTGTCCGTATACTTTCAAACACCATGCGTTCCTCCGCATCATCCAGTCCACAGAAGTAAGCTATCTCAATCGGATACGGACTTTGCTTGGATTTACTAAACTGAATCAGCTGTGATATATTGCTGTTCATTTCAGATATGAAAGCCTGTGTTCCACGCTCTGAAAAAAGTCGCGTCCTATTCGAGAAGGTATAATGATTTTTTTCAAACAGATATGAAGATACATTATTCCCATCCAGCACAGAAACAATATAGGTCTTGTTATCCAGATCAGCCAGCTCCTGTGTCAGCTTATGCAGTGCATTTATGGAGATATCCATACTTTTCAATTTGATTTCTGCACTTTCAAACAGCTCTATATAGCTTGTTAAGAGCTTTCTCTCAGCAGCACAGCACAGAATCTCTCCGCCCTTTTTATTCTCATCCGCAAACGCTGATTGAAGTACACTGTAATCATAAACAAGATCTTCATAGCTGCCGTCAATATCGGATAACTCATCCCTGGCAACCTTCATCAATTCTTTTTTCGATAGCTGAGGAACCTGGATATTTTTCACCAGAATCTGCCCGCTGTCAATAACTAATCTTGCTTCCTTTACACCATTTTCATGAAGCTCTTTCAATATTTCCAGTATGGAAGAATCATCCGTTATGACACCATTGATCATCGCGCCTTCTTCCAGAGGATATTCATGAAATGCTTCTATTTTTATCATATCCTTTTTATCACATGAACCGTATATCATTTGTACTGCATGTGATGAAATATAGATTACATATTCTTTTGCCATAAGATTCTCCCTTACTAATAGCCTGTCATACCTGAAGGATTCTGGTACATCTGATAAATTGGCAGCAGTACAGCCAGCATAACGCATAATACAATCAATGCAAGAATGATGATCATAACCGGTTCCAGCAATGTCACCATGCGCTGAGAAGCAGCTTCTGATTCATAGTCGAAATCATCCGCAAGTGATGTCAGCATATTTTCCAGCCGTCCGCTTTCCTCACCGATATAGATAGAGCTTGCCAGCTTTGGGTCAAAGCCGTCTATTTTCTGCACGCTTTGTGATAACGATGTTCCATTTCTCACCATACCGACGACACTGTCAAATTGTGCTTCTATATATTTGTTTCCTATCGTATTGCGAATGATTAAGATGCCATTGATAATAGAAATTCCACTTGTATACAGAGAGCACATATTTCGTGCAAACCGCGCTGTATAAATAATTCGCAGAAGTTTTCCAATCTTCGGTATTTTCAGCTTCATTTTGTCAACGCGATACCGTATTTTTTCAACCCGCAGCAATGTTGTAATCAGCCCAAATATGCAAAGAATACCAATGAGCAGCCAATACCAGTATTCTATCATGATCTGTGATAAGCCATTTACGATTTTTGTAATCAAGGGAAGCTCCATTCCCTTAAAGGATTCGGAAAAGCTTGGAACGATCCATGTAAATACAACAATGATAACGAATACGGTTACACACAATAAAATAATTGGATAAATCATCGCATTTCGAATCTTCCTTTTGATATGATCGTCCTTCTCATACTGCAGCGCCATGGTCATAGCTACCTTTTCCATCTGCCCGCTGCTTTCTCCTGTCCGATACATATTGATCATAAGCTCCGGAAACGCTTTTCCTTCCGATTCCATTGCCATGGACAGTGTTTGTCCCTGCTGCAGCTTACGATACATGTCTGTATAAATTGCTTTTATTTTTGGTTTATCCTCGCGTTGTACGAGAATTGACATTGCACGAATCAGACTGACACCGGAGCCAATCATAGCGCCCAGCTGACGCGAAAAATCCGATAATTCTTTTAATGTCAGCTTATACGTATTCTGTTGGGTGTTTGTCACATCCTTGCAATCAATTAAATACTGTTCCTTTGAACGCAGAAAAGCAGAAAGCTCATTTCTGCTGTTTGCCTCCATTTTTCCGGTTATTCGTTTGGAATTTATATCCTTCGCTATATATTTATAAACCGCCATATATGTTCCTCCAAACCTGCATTATAAACCAAACAATGATAAATATGCCTGTATCAGTTTCTCACCATAAAGTAATGATATCATAATTCCTGTGCATAAATAAGGTCCAAACGCGATATGCGCACCTTTTTCCGTTTTTTTGGACAAAAGGAGACAAATTGCATAACAGCCTCCTATTATTACAGATATAAAGAACGCAAGCAGTGTCAGCTTCCAGCCCAATAAAAAGCCCGCAACTGCTATCAGTTTTATATCTCCTCCGCCAAAGCAATCCGGAATCAGCACGGTAAGCAAATACATGGGAAGACTAACGATGAAGAAGCCAATACATCTGGTAGCAATGCCCATTTCCGTATGTAAAGCTGTGAACATACCAACAGGAACAAGTAATGCTATAATCAAACCATTAGGTATCGTCATGGTATCAAAATCTATCATCGTAATGGTCAATAAGATCATAAATATCGCAAATACGATTATGGTATCCCAGGAAAATCCGTATAGATAGAAACAAAGTATCCCGATACAGCCTCCGATAAATTCCAGAATGGTATCACGCACCGGTATCTTGCTTCCGCAGTATCGACACTTCCCTTTTAAGAACAGATAACTAAAAACCGGAAATAAGTCATACCATTTCAACTGATGCTCACA
>ENA-OWPN01001243-OWPN01001243.1-human-gut-metagenome-genome-assembly--contig:-NODE-1243-length-24952-cov-32.080692_pt1 | contig 24952 bp, 17 predicted proteins | sample MGYA00248266_ERZ651850 | MGnify/ENA primary metagenome ERZ651850 (study PRJEB26924, sample SAMEA4378296) | human gut metagenome | biome: human gut; feature: human-associated habitat; material: faeces... | reverse complement strand
CGCAGCCGTCGGAGCGGTGCTTAAGCCGTAAGGCGGGAATTGTGCGGTGTTGCCCATAGAAAAAGATGGAATCAATTTAAGGAGGACCCCGGAGTGAAAAAAGCTTCCCGTTTTGCCGCCCTGCTGGCGGCCGTCATGCTCTTCGGCAGCGTGGCTGCCATGCCCGCCCTTGCCGCCGAAGGCGAAACCCCTACCCCTGTACCGACAGCAACCGCCGAGCCTACCGTGACCCCCAACAACAGCGGCTCGGCCTACATCATTGCTCAGACCGTGACCGATGCCGCAGGCGGCGAGATCACCACCATTGACCGGGACAGCCGGTTTAACCTGATTCTGCGCGTGGCGGATTACGGTGCTTACAACAACTTCATTCCCGCGGACCAGATCTCTGCCCGCATCAACTCCTCCGCGTTCACCTTTACCGGCAACGCCGAAGTTGGCCAGCTGTACGAGGAAACCGACGCCAACGGTGCCGGTTACTACAGCTATGTACTACTGTTCCGCGATGTGATCTACAACGGCGGCGGCAACAGCGTGCCCATCAACCTGAGCTACCTGAATTCCACCATGGCGATGCAGCAGCTCAGCGTTACCCTGGGCCAGTGTGTGGACGAAGACCCCGATACCCCCAACCTGATGATCCGCGCTTCCAGCTACGGCAATGAAGCGGTTGTGGCCGGGACGCCCTTTACCCTGACCCTGACCCTGTACGCCACCGGCGGCCAGGAGAACCTGAACGATGTGGTCATCTCGCTGACCCTGCCGGACGGCATCACCATGACCAGCGGCAGCCTGAGCAGCTACCTGGGTACCATGGCCCCCAAGTCCACCCGTGATGTCAGCTTCAGTCTGACCCCCAGCGCCGGCTTTACCGGCGGCGTGGCCAACATCACTGTGAACAGCGTGGGCACCGGTGCCGACACCAACAAGGCCGTTACCGGTATGTCCACCACCATCTCGGTTCCGGTATCTCAGCCGGACCGCTTTGAGCTGGGCCAGCTGGAGCTCAGCGACAGCATTACGCTGGGCGATTCTGCTTCCGTTACCCTGAACTTTGTCAACAAGGGCCGCAACGCCCTTTCCAACCTGGAAGCCACCCTTTCCGGCGATAACCTGGGTGCCGACACCACTGTGCAGTACATTGGCAACCTGAACGCCGGTTCCTCCAACAGCGTGGATTTTGACATGACCCCCACCCAGGAAGGCACCTGCAACGGTACCATCACCCTGACCTATGAGGACGCCAACGGCACCCTGAAAACCGTCAGCAAAGATTTTTCCTTCTCTGTTCAGCCGGCCATGGACTACGGCAATTCTGGCGATATGGACTCTAACATGGATGACATGCAGCCCCAGCAGACCGGCCTGCCCCTGTGGGCCTATCTGGCAATCGGCGCTGCTGTGATCGTGGTGGTAGTTGTGATCGTTGTGGTGGTACGCAAAAAGAAGAAGGCCGCCGCACTTGCCAAGCTGGAGGAAGGCAACGATGAAGATATCTGACCAGATCGGGCTGGCTGTCACCAACCTGTCCCGCCGCAAGGGCCGCACGGCACTGACCGTTGTGGGCGTCGTTGTGGGCATCTGTGCGGTTATCGTTATGATCTCCATGGGCATTGCGGAAAGCCATAACAACGACGAAATGCTCAAAAATATGGGCGGCCTGACCAAGATTGAGGTATACAACTACGGCAGCCAGAACATCAATGGGCAGGAGGTCAAGCTGGATAACGAAGCCGTCCAGCGGTTCCGCAAGATCGACCACGTTACGGCTGTCACCCCCTATTACCAGCCGAACCTGAACCTGTATGTCGAAGCAGGCAAAAACAACCGCTACCGCGCCAGTAATGTATGGAGCGTTCTCGGCCTGGACCCGGACACCATGCCCCTGCTGGGCAACAAGCTGGAAAGCGGCGACTGGCCCAAAAGCGGCGTGAATTACGGCAAGGATGTGATCCCCGTTGTGGTGGGCAAGGAGTTTTTGTATCAGTTTGAGGATACCCGCCGCAGCCAAAACAGCTCCAAACGCCAGCGCTGGAGCGGCGAAACCGATGCCAACGGCAACCAGCTGCCGCCCTTTGTGGATGCTACCAAGGATACCTTTACCCTGACCCTGACCAATGGTGACACCGAGAGCCCCAAGACCCAGAGCTACAAGCTCAAAATCGTTGGCGTTGTCTCGGAAGAATCCGAGGATTACATGCTGCAATACGGCATTACTTTCCGCCTGAACGACCTTCTGATGCTGAGCGAAGCCTACAGCAAGCTGGCCAAAACGGATTTTAACCCCAAAAAAGTGACCTATAACGAAGTGTACATTAAGGTCGATGACATCAAGAATGTGGATAAGATCTGCGATACCTTAAAAGAGGAAGGCTACCAGATCAGCTCCATGGTGGATTACCGCAAGCAGATGCAGCAGCAGACCGCACAGCGCCAGCTGCGCCTGGCGGGTCTGGCGGCCATCAGCCTGTTTGTTGCCGCGCTGAACATCGCCAACACCATGACGATGGCCATTTACGAGCGCACCCGTGAGATCGGCGTGATGAAAGTTCTGGGCTGCGAGATTGGCAACATCCGGCGGATGTTCCTGATTGAAAGCGGTATGATCGGCTTTATCGGCGGCGTAGCCGGTACGATTTTAAGCTACATCATCAGCTTTGGCATGAACAACATGACGATGATCGTATACGGCCTGAACACCCTGCTGATGAAGCTGGGCATCAACGCCACCATCGACCTCAGCTCCCTGATGGGCAGCAGCGATTCGATGTATTACGGCGGTGGATTTTACATGTCTGATTCCGGCAGCGGAACCGTCATGTCCATCATTCCTTTCTGGCTGGTGCTGGCTGCCATCGGCTTTGCCGTGGTGGTGGGCCTGCTTTCCGGCATCGTTCCCGCCAGCCGCGCCGTTCGCATCAGCGCCCTGGAGGCCATCCGGCACGATTAAATCAAATGCGCCTTCCCGCAAGGGAGGGCGCGTTTTTGTTTGAATGAAAAAAGAATAATTTCGGTGGACCGCGTCGCAGAGAGACATCATAAAATTGTACCACCTGCCCACGTTACGGCCCGCCCCACGGGACGATGCAAGCATCGTCCCCTACAAATCTCTTTTTCTGTTCGCGGCAACATTTTATCTTTCTTCCCCTTCAATACATTTTCTTCCTCGTCATCATACAAAAAACGCGCACAGCGCCCGATATTTATCGGCGCTGTGCGCGTTTTACTAACTCCTAACTCCTAACTTTCTCCGGTATCTGCGCCCCAATAATTGCCGCAAACATCAAAGCGCACCCTGCCAGTTCTACGCCGGAAAGGGTCTGGCCCAAAATCAGCCAGCCGGCCAGGGCGCTGAACACGCTTTCCATGCACATGGCCATGCTGGCAATGGTGGGGTCAAGTTCTTTCTGGCCCACAATTTGCAGCGTGTAGGCCACACCGCTGGACAAAATGCCGCAGTAAGCAATCGATACCGCCGCCCCCTGGATCTGGGCAAAGGTCGGCGTTTCAAACACAAACATAAAAATAGTGGAAAGGACCGCCGTTGCAAAAAATTCCGCAAAGCTCAGCTGCACACCGTCCAGCCTGGGGCTGTAATGATCCACCAGCATAATCTGGAACGCAAACAGCAGCGAGCAGAGCAGCAGCATCCATTCGCCGCCGGTCAGGGTCAGGGTATCGTGCCCCGCCAGGCACAGCAGGTAAAGCCCCGCCAGGCTGATGCAGGCGCAGATTCCCAGTTTGACCCCCGGCCGCCGCCCAAAGAACACCCCCAGCAGCGGTACCAGCACCACATACAGCGCCGTCAAAAAGCCCGCCTTGGCCGTGCTGGTGGTGCCAATGCCGATCTGCTGTGCCGCCGAAGCTGCAAACAGCGCAATGCCGCAGAACACACCGCCCCGCAGCAGCATCCGGCCGTTGATCCAGAACGGAACACCGGGATCCGCTTTGCGGGCCTTGCCGCGGCGCAGCAAAACCAGCACGATCAAAAATGCGCAGGCCAGCCAGCTGCGGGCCGCCAAAAAGGTATACGGCCCCACATAGCCGCTGCCCACACTTTGCGCCACAAAGGCTGTGCCCCAGATCAGCGCCCCCAGCAGAAGCAGCAGGGTGTTGCGCAGCTGTTTTTTATCAAAGTTCATCTTTTGATTCCTTTTTTTGTTTCAGTCATATCCGCAAAATGCCCCGGCGTCGGTCTGCGTTGACCGCTGCGCCGGGGCTCGCTTCATTTTTGGTTATTCTGCATCCGGGGCAACCAGGTCGTCGCTGCCAATGCCCTCAATTTTCACGCCGCCGGTAATGTAGAACATACCAGAGTCATAGCTGACATTGGCCTTGTACAGCCTGCCGGGGGTCAAGCCGGAGATGGTATAGGTGCTGCACTCCCCGCCGGTCGGGAAATACACCGTGGTGCCCGCCACATAGGAAGTGGTTGCCTTATCCTCCGAAAGTTCCCACAGCGCCACCTTGAACTCCAGAATACCGGTGGATTCGGTGGTGGCATAGCCCGTTACCTGCACGGTATCGGAACCCGCCACAAAATACTCGGTGTTGCGGTTCTGGATGCTGTTAAACGCAACATACAGCGTCCCATCCTGCACCTGTTGGTTCCAGTGGACCGAGGTATCCTGCAGCCCATCCGGGAAGTTCACCTCACCGCCGGGCTGCGCCACAATTTCGTCCGCCTCATCGTCATCGGAACCTTCTTCACGCAGGCCCAGCAGGTCTGCCGTTTTCAAAATCAGATTGCTTGCTACTTCCTTGGGGCTGCAGGCGGTCAGGCTGAGCGCCAGAACCGCTGCCAGCACAAGTGCAGCTGCACGTTTTGCCAGTTTCATCATTCATTGCCCTCCATGGCAGGTAAAGCTGTTTGTAACCCTTTTATTATATCCCAATTCGCCGGGCAGAACAAGTGCTTCTTGGTGAAAACCTGGTAAAACCTAACCCCTATGGTGTGTTATCCGCGGGTGCCCTCAACGCTGGAATCGGTGCTCCAGCCCTGCAGGTCAGCGGGGTTGATGGAGCCGTTCCAGCGGCCATCGTTCTGGGCGTCGTTCCATTCGTTCCAGGCTGCCTCGCTGCGGATAGCTGTACCGCTGCGGAATGCTGCATCCCACGGGTTGGCGGAATCCGGATCGGTGGGGTCCCAGCCGCGCTTGCTCTCGTCCGTCGGGTCGGTGTAAATGGTGCCGGGCTTTCCCATGGGGCCCGGGTCATCGGCGTTATCATAGATCACCACGCGGGTGCCGATGGGGCAGTTATCATAGATCCACTTTACATCACAGACCAGCAGCCGGATACAGCCCAGGCTGGCCTGGGTGCCCAGCTGGTTGAACTGGTCGTACTCGATATCGTCCTTGTGCTGGCTGTAATACGGCACAGTGTGGAACAGATAGGAATCCCAGATGCGGGTAGCGTACTGGCCATAGCTCGGCCCGGCCAGCAGCCGCCAGTCATAATTGACCGGCGTTGCAAAGAATCCCAGCGGGGTATCCGCACCGCCGGAGCACACCATGGCCATATACGGCTTGGTGTAGTTACCCTCATCGTCCAGCGCCAGTACCGTCACGGTAGAAGCCGCGCGGTTGACCGCGATCATATAGGGGCAGCCATCTTTGGCACTGTATTTCAGCCCCTCGCTCTGGTAAAATTCATCGGCAGCCAGCTGTTCCATCAAGGCTTTGCCGCGCTCATCCCAAAGCGCCGGGTCCACCACCTGCGGGGCATCCTTGGTGCAGTTTGCGGACGCCGTTGAGGTGGCATCGGCAATGCGCTGTTCTTCCTCGGTCATGGTGGGCTGTTCCTGCTGGCTGTCGCCATCCGTGGTGCTGTCTGCACCGTCGGGCGCGGTGGAGCCGGAATCCCCCTGGCTCTGGTTGGGCTTGTTGGTAATGGTGCCATCGGTTTTTACCAGCAAAAAGCAGCCTGCGCACACCAAAATAAACACGGCAATGCAGAAAATCAAGGTGATCAGGGCATGCACGCGGCGGTTCTGTTTGCGTGAAACAGCGCGGCGGCGCTGCATATTGCTGCTCCTGGCAGCGGGTGCAGGGCGGCGCTTGGGTCCCTGCGCCGGACGTTTTTGTTGCGGCATTGTGCAGACCTCCCGTTTATGGTGTCAAAATCGTATATTTCGGGCTTTGCTTCCCACTGCGGGCGGGCGCGGCCCGAACGGAATTCATTTCCCGTATTCTTCCGCCACAAATTTTTCCAGTGCGGCAAAGCTGCGGCGGACCTTCTCGGTATCAATGCAGTACGCCATGCGGAAGTAGCCGGGGCAGCCAAAGCTGTCGCCGGGAACCAACGCCAGGTCATACTTCATGGCCTTTTTGCAGAACGCATTGGCGTCCTCCTCCAGCGCTTTGGGGAAGATATAGAAGGTGCCGGAGGGTTTGACCACGGTAAAGCCCAGCTTTTTCAGCTCGGCGTAAATCAGCTCCATGTTGGTTTCGTACACGCCCAAGTCGCTGGTTTCGTCCAGGCATTCGGCCACGGCCAGCTGGATCAGTGATGCCGGGCAGTTGTGGCCGGTTCCGCGGCTGATCTGGCCGCACATGGGCACAATATACTCGGCGTCCTCGCAGCGCGGGTTCGCAGCCACATAGCCGATGCGCTCGCCCGGCAGGCTCAGGCTCTTGCTGAACGAATAGCAGGTCAACGTATCGTCATAGAACTTGGCGGCGTACTGGATGGGCTGCCCGCCGAACATGATTTCGCGGTACGGCTCATCCGAGATCAAAAAGATTCGGTGCCCATACTTGGCGCTGGCGGCGCGCAGGCGGTCGGCCAGGCCGGTCAGCGTCTCGGCGCTGTAGGCTGCGCCGGAGGGATTGTTGGGGGTGTTGATCAGCACGGCGGCGGTGTTCTCATCCAGCATCGCGTCAAATGCGTCAAAGTCAATCTGGAAATCCTTCGTGCGGGGCGGAACGACCTTCAGATTCAGGCCCGCGCCCTCCACATACGGCTTGTATTCCGGGAAGAACGGCGCAAAGGTGATAATATCCTGCCCCGGCACCGCCACGCAGCGCATGGCGTGGGCCAGCGCACCGGCAGCACCCGTTGCCATAAAGATATGCTCCATACCGTAGTCCATGCCAAAGCGGCGGTTCAGGCTTTCGGCCACCGCCTTGCGCACGGCGGGGATGGTCAGCGTGGGGCTGTAGCCATGCAGCGTCACCGGCTCCTTGGTCTGCAGCAGATCGATGCAGGTTTTGGTAAAGTGCTCCGGGCAGGGCACCGAAGGGTTGCCCAGCGAATAATCAAACACATTTTCATAGCCGATCTCGGTCCCACGAGCCGTGCTCCACTCGGAGATTTGGCGAATAACGGACTTGCCGCTAAGCATATCTTTATAGCGCTGCGCAATCATTTTACAGTTCCCCCCACCGCAATTTTGCAGTTATTTCATGATAACGTCATACAGTTCATCGCTGTTTTCTGCCAGGTATTCCGCCCCGGCCGCATTCAGTTCCTCCCGCGTGCGGAATCCCCACACCGCCCCGCAGCAGGGCAGGTTCGCATTGTGGGCGGTTTCCACATCCACGTTGCTGTCCCCCACATACAGGGTGCTGGCCGGGTCGGCATGCAGGGCCTGCAGCAGGGCGTTCGTGCCCTCGGCGGCGGGCTTGGGGGCCACGCCGGTCATCTGGCCGCGCACGATCGTAAAATACTGCGTGCCGAAATAATCCTTGACGACCTCTTTTGCCAGCGCATCCGCCTTGTTGGAAAACACCGCCAGCTGCACGCCGTTCGCTTTCAGCTTTGCCAGCATTTCGGGGATGCCGGGGTACGGTGCGGTGGTGTCCCGCAGGTGCTGGCCATAATCCCGCTTAAAATCCGCCAGGGCCGCTTCCAGCACCGCCGGGGTGCGCTGGTCTGCCGGGGCCAGGCGCTCCACCAGTTTCGGGATACCGTTGCCCACAAAATAGCGGTACGCCTGGCGCTCATGGGTGGGCCAGCCATATTTCCGGCACAGCCGGTTGCCGGCATCCGCCAGGTCAGTCAGGGTGTTCAGCAGCGTACCATCCAGGTCAAACACTACAGTTTTATACATTTTGTAATATCCTCTATTCTCTATACACATTCTAACTTTTCCCACTGATACGGCAAAAGCCACACTTCTATTATAGGAGCATTTTGCCAAAACGGCAACCGCTTTTGCCTGTTGTTTTGGAGCAAAAGTGTAAATTATACAGCGGCAGGGTGCAATATCACGTAAAGTGTGCTACTATATATTTGTATTGCTGGCCGGGAGTGATCCAGCCAAGGGGAGGAAAAAAGATGGACCTGTTTCTTTCAATTCTGAAATCCGTTATTTACGGTGTGATTGAAGGCATCACCGAATGGCTGCCGATTTCCAGCACCGGGCATATGATCCTTGCCGAGCAGGTGCTGAAATTTGGCTATACGGAAGATTTTATGGAAATGTTCCGCGTTGTCATCCAGCTGGGTGCTATTCTGGCTGTTGTGGTGCTGTATTTCCACAAACTGTGGCCGTTCTGCAAGGATAATGGCCGCGATACCGGCTTTGCCGCCCACCTGCGCTGGCCCGTGGTCCGGCTGTGGTTCAAAATTATTGTAGCCTGCGTGCCCGCCGCCGTGCTGGGTATTCTGCTGGACGACTGGATGGACGCCCACCTGTATAACAGCGTGGTGGTTGCCCTGATGCTGATTGTGTACGGCGTTGCCTTTATCCTGATCGAGCGCCGCCCGCGGGTGCCCACCACCACCAAGCTTTCCCGCATTACTTACCCGCAGGCGTTCAAGGTTGGCTGCTGGCAGGTGCTCTCCCTGATTCCCGGCACCTCCCGCAGCGGCTCCACCATTCTGGGCGGCATGCTGTGCGGCATGTCCCGCCCGGCTGCCAGCCAGTTCACCTTCTTCCTTGCCATCCCGGTCATGGCCGGTGCCAGTTTGCTCAAGCTGGTCAAGTTCTTTGGCAAGGGCAACAGCTTCACGCTGGATCAGACCATTGTGCTGATCGTTGGCTGTGCGGTTGCCTTTATCGTTTCCATCATCGCCATCCGCTTCCTGATGGATTACGTCAAGCGCCACACCTTCACCGCGTTCGGCGTTTACCGCATCGCGCTCGGCATTGTTGTTCTGGTGATCTGGGGCGTACAGACCTTTGTGCTGAAAGCGCCCGCCGCCGTGTAACGGCCCGGAGTGTATCTGAAATCGAAAATCTCCCCGCTGCATTTTGTGCATCAGCACATTGCAGCGGGGAGATTTTTTCTTGCCATTTTTGTTTTTAAATCAGAGGAATCCTGGCTGACGTCTGTTTATCAGCTTCTTACTTTTCCACCTGGAACAAATTCTGCTGACTGGCTGCTTTGGCACCGATGTTGTTATACTCCAAATAGAAGTACCCATGCACCCAGGCATCCAGCTCTGCATTCTCGCCGTAGGTGTGGGTCACGCCGTCCGCGTCCATATAGTCATTGGCGGCTGTCACCACCGGGGCCACCTGCTTGAGTGCCAGCAGGTACTGGTAATACAGGGTCAGCGGCAGCCCGGCATTTTCCACTAGAGTGGGTGCCAGCATGCACATATCCATGCGGTTGTACTCGTCGGTGGCGCTGGTCTGGCCTGCGTTTTCCAGCGGGTAGTTTGCCCAGATCAGGTAGGGCGTGCTGCGCTCCAAAATCTGCAAATTGTTCTCATCGGTAAAGGTATGGTCGGCCACATGATCCACAAAGCTGGGGGCGTGGTCGCCTGCCATGGCAACAATCACCTTGCGGCCGGTCTTTTCGTACTGCTCGGTCAGGTATTCGGTCAGTTCGCCAAAGGCACGGTCGGTCATATAGATGTTGCTCAGGTATTCATCCATGATGGAATCATACTCGCCGTAATCGGTTGCGGCATGCACGATATCCTCCTCCGGGGGGTTCATATCGTAATCGCCGTGGCTCTGGATGGAAACCAGGAACACAAACCGCGGCTGGTTCTCCGGCATTGCTTCATACAAACCTTCCAGGTCGCGGTAAGTGGCGCTGTCGGTCTGGTAGGGGCGGCTGCCATAGGTTTCCTTGGTCGGAAAATCATCCTGGAAGTGGGTCTCGTCAAAGCCCAGCGTCAGCCAGGCAGAATCGCGGCGGTAGTTGGAGTTGGTATAGGGGTGGGCTGCCAGCGTGGCATACCCCAGATCTTTCAGGTTGCTGACCAAGCTGTTTGCCTTGTGCAGGTTCAACCAGTTGAACGGTGTGATGGAGGGCATCAGCATCAGCGAGTTGGAGGAAAGCATCTCGTACTCGCTGGAGTTGGTGCCGCCGCCCACATGCGGGCTGATGGTGTGGCCATAAATGGAGTTGGGCAGGTTTTTGGTCACCTGCATGATCTCCTGGTCGGCCTGCAGGTCCGTTACCAGGTCAAAGTCATAAAAGCTTTCGGACAGGATCAGGAACACATCGGGGTAGTCCTGCTCGTTTGCCGTTTCGGGGCTGGCCTGATAGTCCTGCGCCATTGCAGCGGCCTCGGTGGCGGCGTCCTCGCTGTAGCCGTCCGGCTGCAGGATGGGGTCCACCATCAGGCTGGCGGCTTCAATGCTACCCGCCAGGTAGCCGTACTTATAATAGGTTTCCTGCCAGGCCCAGCCGTAAGTGGCGGCGGGCTTGATGGGGTTGGGGCTGAAATACCCCAGATACAGCACCGCAAAAATGCCGCAGACGCAGGCCAGCGCATGGGCGCCGCGCTGTTTCCAGCTGCGCTTATGCTTGCCGGCCAGTTTGACCTGCACAACGGCAGCCACCAGCACCGGGATGTACATCAGCGCAATGGTAATAACTGTCTGGGTAATGTGCAGGGTATAACTGCCCATCACCTCTGCCGCGGTACCCAGGTTCAGGATGTCCTGCGGCATCAGGGCGGAACCATGCAGGTCCCGCGTGTAATAGTTGACCAGCGCCAGCACGGTAAAAATCAGGCCGGAAACGCCGGTTGCAATGCCCCAGCTGCCGCACAGGGCAAACACCACCAGCGTCAGGCAGAACGCCGTCAGCGCATTGAGCGGTGCGTATACCGGCCACTGCCCTGCCATGTAGTTGGCAGTGGCGCCGTCAGAAATTTCTAACTGGTAGCGCGCCACAAAGGCCGCTGCCACAGCCAGCACAAATGGCAGCACCGTGCCAAACCAGAAGCGCTTGCTTTTTAATGTTTTTTTGATGTTTTGCATGGGTATCCAGTTCCTTCGCTTTGTTTGTTCATTAAGTTGCGGTCAACATTCCGCGTCAACACACCGAATGTCCGGTATGCCCGCAAAAGGGCATATTAGGTTAGTATATCATATTTTATGCCGGTTGTGAATCACCGTTTTTCGGCCAAATGCTGCCACTTGTTCCAAATCCGGCCCGCCCGCACAGATTTTGCATTTACCAACCTACGCTTTCATGTTATAATATTAGTTAATCATCATTTTACCCCATAGACGGAGGCTATTCTATGAAAATTCCTGCAAAAGGTTTTACTCACGGCGGCAAGTTCCATGCAGACGATGTGTTTGCCACAGCGCTGCTGATGATTGTGCGGCCGGATATCAAAGTAACCCGCGGTTTTGTTGTGCCGGATGGTTTTGACGGCATTGTGTACGATGTGGGCTGCGGTATGTTTGACCACCACCAGGAACCGCGCGAAAGCCGCCCCAACGGCGTGCCCTATGCGGCCTTTGGCCTGCTGTGGCGCGTGTTGGGTGCCCAGCTGGTGGGTGCCCACCAGGCCCGCCTGCTGGATGAAAATTTTGTTCAGCCCCTGGACTTGAACGATAACACCGGCGAACAGAACTCCCTGGCCGATGCCATCGGCAGCTTTAACCCCGTGTGGGATTCCGGCGAAGATTCCGATGCCTGCTTCTGGCGCGCCGTGCCCTTTGCCAAGCAGGTGCTGGAAAACGAGATTGCCGCAGCCAACGCCGTGAACCGCGCGGACGAGACCGTCCAGAACGCCTACAAGAACTCCAGGGACGGCATTGTGGTCCTGCCGGACTACATGCCCTGGAAAAACGGCCTGTACAAAACCGATGCCCTGTTTGTTGTCTACCCCAGCCAGCGCGGCGGCTACAGCGCCCAGTGCGTGACCGATTACAAGACCCGCCGCAGCAAGGTGCCGTTCCCGCCCGCATGGGGCGGCCAGCCGGAGGAGATCCTGCGCGAAAAGAGCGGCCTGGCTCTCAAGTTCTGCCACCCCAGCCGTTTCCTTGTCACCGCGGAAACCAAAGCGGATGCCATTGAGGCTTGCCGCCGTGCCCTGCGCGCCGCCGGAAGGCCGGTGAGCGCACAGTGAGCGCCGAAACTCTAGAGCAGTTTGGTCCCCGCCCCAGCACCGCGGCGGACTGCCAGCCAGACCCGGCTTCCGCCTGGGTCTACATGGTGCGCTGCGCGGATGGCAGCCTGTATTCCGGCTGGACCAATGACCTTGCCCACCGCCTGCGCGCCCACAAGGGCGGCAAGGCCGGTGCCAAGTATACCCACGCCAAAGGTGCCGTTAAGCTGACCTATGCCGAGCGCTGCACCGATAAAAGTGCCGCCCTGAAGCGGGAAGCCGCCCTGAAAAAGCTGCCAAAACCCGAAAAGGAAGCCCTTGCCGCCCAGTGGACCGCTGAAAACACCATCACCCTGCGGGATGCCGCGCCGGAGGACGCCGCCGCCGTGGCGGAGCTGTACAACTGGTATGTCACCCACTCCACGGCCACTTTCCAGTATGACCTGTGTACCGAGGAATTCCAGCGCGAAAATATCGCCTATGTGCAGCAGCGCGCGCCGTTCCTGGTTGCCGTCAATGCAGCGGGCAAGCTGTGCGGCTTTGCCTGCGCCCACCCCTGGCACAGCCGCACAGCTTATGCGTGGGATGTGGAGCTAACCGTTTACTGCGCCCATGACTGTGTGGGCCAGGGGGTTGGCGGGCGGCTGTACAAAGCCCTGCTGGACGGCGTGCGCCAGCGCGGCTACTGCAACGCCGTTGCCCTTGTGACCGGCCAGAACAAAGAGAGCTGCGCGTTCCATAAGGCGCTCGGCTTCAAAAAAATCGGCGTGGAACCCCGCACTGGGTACAAGTTCGGCCAATGGCTGGACCTTGCCTATTGGTGGATGGACTTGCGCCCCGGCCAGGAGCCTCCGGAGCCGGTGCGCCTGGGGCGATAAAACTGCATAACACAAAATGAAGCGGGGCACTGCTGATTGGCAGCGCCCCGCTTTTGTTATAAAGATTTGTAGAGGACGATGCCTGCATCGTCCCGCATACTGAGCTGCAACCATGGTATACTGTCATCAACATCCTATCTCCCCGCCGCGCGTTTTTGTTTTCCACAAGAAGCCCCTCTGTTTGTGGAAAACCGTTCAGATTCTTTTCACTTTTCCCTGTCGTTACGCGGTCTGCATTCCTGTTTTTGCCCACAAACTGCCCTTGTTCACGCAAAGTTTACCGGAATTTCCAGCTATTTCATGCCTTGTTCATCCGCAGTTCATTTTTATTCTTCATGATAGAATCTATCGGGGGCCCCTATTACCGCCCCCAACTGGAGGAATTGTTATGCACGAAACCCAACAGCCGCGCGACCCCAAAAAGACGACCGGCATTGTATATGCCGTGATCCTTGTGGTGTTGCTGCTGCTCAATTTCTGGGCCTTCCCCGCCATGATGAAAGGCCAGGTCAAACAGGTCGATTACGGCACCTTCCTGAACATGCTCGAAGGCGGCGAACTGAGCACCGTTGAAATTCAGGATCAGCAGATCTATTTTGTGGACAAAAACGATACCACCTACTGCACCAACTCCATTGCGCAGGACCTGCAGCTGGTCAACCGGTTGGAAAGCGCCGGCGTTTCCTTTGGCAAGGTGTACAACCAGACCACCTGGGTGGATACCCTGCTGGGCTGGGTCATCTCGCTGCTGCCCATGATCATCCTGATCGTCTGGTTCAACCGCATGATGCGCAAGCGGGTCGGTGAAATGACCGGCGGCGCCAACAGCATGATTTTTGGCGGCGGCAAATCCGGTGCCAAACAGTATGTCGTTGAGGATGGCAAGTCCATCAAATTTGCCGATGTTGCCGGTGAGGACGAAGCCAAAGAGAGCCTGCAGGAAATCGTTGACTTCCTGCATAACCCCAAGCGTTACGAGGATATCGGTGCCAAAATGCCCAAGGGCGTTCTGCTTGTCGGCCCCCCGGGCACCGGTAAAACCCTGCTGGCCCGCGCTGTTGCCGGCGAAGCCGGTGTTCCCTTCTTCTCCATTGCGGGTTCTGAATTTGTCGAGATGTTCGTCGGCATGGGCGCTTCCAAGGTGCGTGACCTCTTCAAACAGGCCAACGAAAAAGCCCCCTGCATTGTCTTTATTGATGAGATCGATACCATCGGCAAAAAGCGTGACGGTGCTTCCGGTATGGGCGGCAACGATGAACGCGAGCAGACCCTGAACCAGCTGCTGACCGAAATGGACGGGTTTGACGCCGCCAAGGGTGTTATCATTCTGGCCGCCACCAACCGTCCTGAATCCCTTGACCCCGCTTTGACCCGCCCCGGCCGTTTTGACCGTCGTGTGCCCGTGGAGCTGCCCGACCTGAAAGGCCGCGAAAGCATCCTGCGCCTGCACGCTCAAAAGGTCAAAATCGGCCCCGACTGTGACTTTGCCGTGGTTGCCCGCATGACTCCCGGTGCTTCCGGTGCCGAGCTGGCCAATATCATCAACGAAGCCGCCCTGGGTGCTGTGCGCCACCACCGCATGGCCGTTACCCAGTATGACCTGCAGGAAGCCGTGGATACCATCCTGGCCGGTGCCCAGAAAAAGAATAAGATCCTGAGCGACAAAGAAAAGTGCATCGTGGCCTACCACGAAGTCGGCCATGCCATGGTTGCCGCCCTGCAGAGCCATTCCGCCCCCGTGCAGAAAATCACCATTGTACCGCGCACTTCCGGCGCGCTGGGTTTCACCATGCAGGTAGAGGACGGCGACCACACCCTGATGACCAAGGAAGAGATCCTGGCCAAAATTGCCACCATGACCGGTGGCCGTGCCGCCGAAGAAGTGGTATTCAACTCCATCACCACCGGCGCATCCAACGATATCGAGCAGGCCACCAAGATGGCCCGCGCCATGATTACCCGCTACGGCATGACCGACGACTTTGACATGGTTGCCCTGGAAACCGTGAACAACGCCTACCTGGGCGGCGATGCCAGCCTGGCCTGCAGTGAGCGCACAGCCGCCACAGTGGACGATAAGGTCGTGGAAGTCGTCAAGCAGCAGCATGAAAAAGCCAAACAGATGCTGATTGAAAACCGCGGCAAGCTGGACGAGATCGCCAAGTACCTGTACGAGAAAGAAACCATCACCGGCGAAGAGTTCATGCGCATCCTGACCGCTGTTCCCCAGCTGCCCACCGGTGCCGTGGAACAGTAAAGGCAACACCGCACAATTCCCGCCTGACGGCTTAAGCACCGCTCCGGCGGCTGCGGCACGGCATCTGCGTTGCCAAAATGCTCGATAATACACAAAGTATTATCTGCGTTGCCAAAATGCTCGATAATACACAAAGTATTATCTGCGCTTTTGGCTTAGCAGCTGCCGTGCCTCGCTCGCCGTATCGGCACTTAGAATTGTGCGGTATTGCCTAAAATCTCCGCTCTGCGCGTTTTCTTTGTAAAATAACGGTGCCCCCGCCCTATGCGGTTCATTTACCGCACGGGCGGGGGTGTTTTGTTGTAATTCCGTAGGGGCGCACACCATGCACCCATCCGTTTTATATCATCACACTACAGCGCTACACCATGTAATATCGCCATTTTATGGCCAGCCGTTACCCATTTGTAAGGGCCGCTGCTCACCTCTTTCCGAAAAACGCAATAAAAATGCTGTCTTTCTCCACATCAGGGAAAGGCAGCATTCTTCTTTATCCGTTCAGATCTTCGCCGTTGCTGGCAATCACATTTTTATACCATCCAAAGGACTTTTTCCTGTACCGTGCCGCCGCCCTGTTCGAGTACCGGGAAAAGCACCAGTGATCCTGCCGGGCTTTATTTTGCCTGTGCGCCCTCTGGGAAGATGATCTTGTTCACAAAGAAGAAGATCACCATGGAAATGCCGCCATTGAGCACGGTAGTGCCAATGTTGTAGATGAAATCCGGCACCAGCAGGCCCGCAACCGCCACCCACACGCAGTTGATGGAGTTGACGATGCAGGTGATCAAGCAGAACGCCACCACATACCAGGCGATCTGCTTGGCCAGGTTGCCCTTGCTGCGGAACACAAAGTTGCGCTGGATGGGAAAGTTTATGCATTCTCCCACCACCATGGCAACCATGTAGGCGCAAAAGTACGGCAGACCGCCATGGGCGGAATCATACCCCAGGATGTTCCACTGGAAGGTTTCGCCAAACAGCGTGACCGGGATGCCCGGCCAGCCAAAATCCACCACCGGCAGGCTGCTGAACGCCGCCGGCAAAAATTGCAGCAGCAGGTATTTGAACACCGTAACCAGGTTGGATACGATCACAAACAGTCCGCCTTCGCGCACCCACTTGGCTGCGGCGGGGTGTTTTGCCGCAAAATTATTCCATAGCTGCATAAATAGCCCCTCTCTTTCCTCAGCTGTTGCGCAGGCGCTGTTCCAGCTGTGCGTTCAGTACCAGGTTTTTCACGGCTTCTATGATCACCCGCACAAGGCCGATGATCCAGAATCCCTGTAATTCCATCACAATGCCATCCACCATGCCCATGCTGATGGCACCGCTGGTCATTTTGGCCAGGGCACGCAGCGGCATGTTGTACTGGAACAGCACATTCAGGTCCGGCTTGCCGCGCTTGTAGCTGGCGTTCAGCAGTGCGGTAAGCACCAGCCAGATCAGCCAGCCCAGCGGGCTGCGGCTGTGGTTCAGCTCGCCCAGGGTCATGTTGCGGTCAATTTTAACTTTTCCCTGCTGCACCGGGCGGCCCAGCAGGGTGGCCCATTCGTCATCCGGCACGCTCTGCACCTTGCCGCTGGTATAGTGCGGCAGATGCTTGCCCGCATAGGGGTTGGGTGCGCCGGTACTGGCCACTTCCACCACGGCGGTCAGGCGGATGTCCGCACTGGACGCGCCGACCCGCAGCTCATAGCTGCCGCCTTCCACTTCCCAGCTGTCGGTCTTGGTGTTCCAGTAGCGGAATGCCTTGTCGTCCAGCGGGATGGTCACGGTTTTGCTTTCGCCGGGCTGCAGCTGCACCTTGGCAAAGCCTTTCAGCTCCTGTGCGGGGCGGAACACTTCTGCCCCGGGTTTTGCCACATACAGCTGCACGATCTCTGCTCCGGCGCGCTTGCCGGTGTTGGTTACGGTCAGGGTCACGCCATTGGACGCAGCCTGCAAATTGCTGTAGGCAAAGCTGGTGTAGCTTAACCCATAGCCAAAGGGGAATGCCACCGGCACACCGGCGGTCTGGTAATAGCGGTAGCCGACATACAGCCCCTCGCGGTACTGCACCATGCGGCCCGGCCCGGCAAAGTTATCCTTGGCGGGGGTATCCGCATAGGCGTTGACCCAGGTTTCGGCCAGCTTGCCGCTGGGGTTCACTTTGCCGGTCAGCACATCCAGCATGGCGCCCGCCCCCGCCTGGCCGCCCAGCGCACCATACACCAGGGTACGGCAGTGTTTGAGCCACGGGGTTTCCAGCGAAGCCCCTGCGCTGAGCACCACAACGGTGTTGGGATTGGCCTGCTGCACGGCCTTTAACAGTTCGATCTGGTTGTCCGCAAGGCGCATATCACCGCGGTCCAGACCCTCACTTTCCTTGATTTCATCCAGCCCAAGGCAGAGCAGCACCACTTCGGCCTTTTGGGCCAGGGCTACAGCCTCGGCCTGTTTGGCGGCATCCGGTTTGCCCTGGCGGTCAAAGCCGGGGGCAAAGCCCACGCTGGCCAGGCCGCTCTCTTTCAGGCAGTCCAAAAAGGTATCCACCTTGATGGAGTTGACCGCGCTGGAGCCAGCGCCCTGGTACCGCGGTGTCTGGGCAAAGTCGCCGATCACGGCAACTTTTGCGCCCTCGGCCAACGGCAGCAGGTCGTTCTCGTTTTTCAGCAGCACAATGCTTTCGGCTGCGGCGCGGCGGGCCAGGGCGTGGTGAGCGTCCGCATCAAAGGTGCGGCTGTGGGACTGCACGGCGGCATGGGTATCAAACACCAGCGTCAGCAGCTCGTCCAGCCGGGCGTCCACATCCGCTTCGGTAATTTTGCCGCTCTGCACAGCCTGCATCAGCTCGCGCACCGCGTCCCCGCCGGGGGCGGGCATTTCCAGCGTGGAGCCGTTCTGCACGCCCAGGGCATGGTCATTGCTGCCGCCCCAGTCCGTTACCACCGCGCCGTCAAAGCCCCACTCCCCGCGCAGGATGTCCATTAACAGGTGGCGGTTCTCGTTGGCGTAAGTTCCGTTGATAAGGTTATAGCTGCTCATGATGGTCTTGGGCTTTGCTTCCTTGACCACGATCTCAAACCCGGTCAGATACAGTTCCCGCAAAGTGCGTTCATCCACCACGGAATCCGACGCCATGCGGCGCAGTTCCTGGCTGTTGACGGCAAAGTGCTTGGGGCAGGCCGAAATACCGTTGGACTGGATGCCCCGCACATAGCTCGCGGCCATTTTGCCGGAAAGATACGGATCCTCGGAGAAATACTCAAAGTTGCGGCCGCACAAGGGGCTGCGCTTGGTGTTCAGGCCCGGCCCCAGCAGCACGGCAACTTCCTGCGCGGCGGCTTCTTCGCCCATGGCCTGGCCGATCTGCTCGCCCAGGGCGGGGTCCCAGCTGCACGCCACAGTGGCTGCCGTGGGGAAGCAGGTGGCCGGAACACTGGGGTTCAGCCCCAGGTGGTCCGCCGCGCCCGCCTGCTTGCGCACGCCGTTGGGGCCATCGGATAGGGTGATGGACGGCACACCTGCCTTGGGGCAGCCGCGCGTGGTGAAGGTGCCCGCGCCCGAAAGCAGCGCGCATTTTTGTTCCAGATTCAGTTTTGCGATGATTTCAGCGTTTTTCAAGGGGGACGCACTCCTTTTTTTATAAGGCAATACCGCGCAATTTCAAGTCACGGTCATGCGCTTGCATTGTGCGGTATTGCGGGGGTTATTCTTATGCGTTCTTGTTTTCGGCCTTGGCAGCCTTCGCGGCCTTGTACAGCTTGACATCACGGACAATGCCGCGGATCGCCAGTGCAAACAGTGCCACGGCAACAAGGTCGATCAGAGCAACAAGGTGACGCCAGCCGAGCACAGCGGGCTTAAAGTCGTGGCGCAGCGCGGCGGTATCGCCGATGCTCTCGGCATAGTCGCGGTTGGTCACACGGACATGCAGGTACATGTAAAGGGCCTCCTTGGCGGCACGGCGCAGCGCCTGCATATAGCTGTTGGAGCCGGTCTCGCAGGAAAGCTGGCCGCCCATCATGCCGGACATCCAAAGGCTGCCGCCTGCACGCAGGGCCTGATCGCCGTTCATGTAGCTGTGGTGGTCGCAGTAGTCGGTGATAACAGCGCCGTCAAAGCCCCACTCGTCGCGCAGGATGCCGGTCAGCAGCGCCTCACTGCCGCCTGCCCAGACTGCGCCGATGCGGTTGTAGCTGCTCATCAGACCGACAGCATCGTAATCCTCGACCAGCATCTGGAAGGGGCGCAGGTAGGTTTCGCGCAGGGTCTGCTCGGTCATCCATGTGTAGACGGAATCGCGGTAGATGCCGCTCTCGCCATCGTTGCAGATGAAATGCTTGACATAGGTGTAAACACCGGCATCGTTGGCGCCCTGCACGGTGTTGCCGCAGATGACGCCGGACAGCAGGCTGTCCTCGGAATAATACTCATAGTTACGGCCATTGAAGGGGCTGCGGTGCATGTTGGTGGCAGGGGCATACCAGCCGGTGTAGCCGTTCTGCAGCGCCTGCGTGCCGATGGTGCGGCCCTCCTGCAAAGCAAGATCGGCGTTCCATGTCTGGGCCAGCGTGCTGGAGCTGGGGAAGCCGGTCCCGGCACCCATGCCGGTAAAGCCGCCGATCTGGGCGGGGCCGTCGGCATCCTTGCTGCGCACCTTGCCGATGCTCTTAAGCTCAAACAGACCGCCGTAGCCGTTGACAAACAGGTTTTCCATCTCCTCCACAGTCAGCTGATCCAGCAGGGCATCCCACTGCGGGTCATTGAAGTCAGCGCCCAGCTGGAAGCCGAGGTCGGTGGTCTTGCCGTTGTCCTCAATCTTCAGGCCGTTGTTGGCACCGGTGGTGATGGCCTCGTCGGCCTCATTGATGTAGCCGTCTGCCATGTCAGCGGTGTAGAGGTTCAGTGCCTTGACGTTGTCGGTCATGGCACGGCTGGGAGTGTTGGCCTTGGGGAAGGTGCTTGCAAAATCAGCACGGGTCATATAAGCAATGTTCTGCTCGGAATCGCTGCCGTCAAGGCTTACGCCGTCAATGGCATCGCTGCCGGTGAACTTGTTGGAAACAGGTTTGCCGGTAACCGTATCCTCGGCATACTGCACACCTGCGGGCAGGCTGCAAGTAATCGTTGCGTTGGCATCATCGTCCACATTGTGGGCATCATGGCGCACGGTAAAGATGTAGTCGCCTGCATCCAGTTCATAACCGGTAAAGCCGTTGTGGTTGGCATCATATGCGTCATAGCTGGCCATATCAGAAACGGGCACAGTCAGGGTAACTTCTTCGCTCTCGCCGGGGGCCAGTTCCTTCGTCTTGGCGAACGCACCCAGTTCGACGCTGGATTTTTCAATCTCACCCGCGGTGTACGGGGCGGTGTAATACAGCTGAACAACATCCTTGCCTGCGCGGTCACCGGTATTGGTAACCGTAACTTTTACGGTCACGCTGCCATCTTTTGTCAACGTACTGCCATTGGCGGAAGCATCGGTAACTTTCCAATCAAAGCTGGTGTAAGACAGGCCGTAACCGAACGGATACTGCACAACGCCATTGTAGCCAATGCCATATTCGTTGCTTACATTGTCCCAATAGCCCTCAGTATCAGCCGTTTCATACCACTTATAGCCGATGTAGATACCCTCGGCATAGTCTACATACGAAACCTGCTCATAAGCATACGGGGTATCCAGGTTGCCGGTGGTCGTACCGTCTGCTGGGTAGAGGCCATCAGCATCGGTATAAGCACCTACACCTTCCATGCCAGCATTGGCATAGCTGGCAGCAGTGGTCAGGTCATAAGCCCAGGTATCTGCCGTGCGGCCGCTGGGCTCTTTGTCGCCCCACAGCACTTCCGGCACTGCAGTTGCACCTTCGGAACCAGACAGACCAACCAGCAGGCAGGCATCAACGCCGGGAATCGTTTCGATCTGGCCCAGTTCCATAACGTTGGTAGAGTTGACAAGAACAACCACATGGGCATAATTAGCGCCAACATAGTTCAGCAGGTCTTCTTCCTCGGTGGTCAGTTCCAACATTGTGCGGGTATCGTCAACAACAATGTCACCGCCCTTTTCGGTGCGCTTGTACTGCTGTTTGGTCGCATCGTTGCTTTCGCCTGCCAGGCGACCAATAACAACGATTGCTGTATCAGAGTAGTTCTTGGCGTTGTCAAGCATCGCCTGCGTGTAATAGGTCTGGTTGTTAATATCAGGCTCATACAAGCGGCCAGACTGTTCAGGCCAACTGTTCAGTGTACGGGTGTATTCACGGCCTGTCTGGAAATCCTTGTACATATCGGTCAGTTCTGTATTGTACTCAACACCATAAGCGGTCAGTGCTGCCAGCAGGTCCGTATTAACAGTGGACACACCGCCGGAGCCGGAGCCGCCGCCCAGCCATGCGGTGGATGCCCAGCCGAACACATTAACTTTCTTGGTATCTGCGTTCAGCGGCAGGGTGTTATCGTTGTTTTGGAGCAGAACCGTGCCTTCTGCTTCAACATCAGCGGAAAGAGCTTCCGCTTTCGCTTTCGTGTCCGCAATCTCGGTTTCAGTATAGTGTCCACTGGGCGCACCGATGAAACTATCAATGATTGTAGACATCGTTGACAGGAAATAGGTGCCGACCATCGCAGCGACCAACAGGATCGCCGACAGCACCAGCCCGATTCCGTGCAAGACGGGATGCGGCTTACGAACTTTAGCTTGCTTTGCCATTTGCATTCTCTCCTCTTTTATAGTTCAAAAGCTGATACTATGCTTTTGCATTGACTATATTGTAGCAGGCAAGCACACTTTCCGAACGCTTTTTGCATAAACTGCCTATTTTGGCACACACTTTGCAAATTCTCTAAAAAACGCAAAAAATCCGTTGTGATTTTGTACAGTTCAGGCCATTGCCTATTTGTGTAAATTGCTAAACTTTCTTTCATCACAGGAATAGGCACAAAAAATACCCGAAGCTACCACTTCGGGTATCATTATTATTTCTGCGGCAGCAGCACCCTTAACGTAAACCACTCATTTTCCCAGTGCAGGGTCATGGTGCCGCCGCGCTTTTCGGCGGCGGCGCGCACACCGCGCAGGTCGCTGCCGCCATGGGTGTTGCGGCGCGGCAGGCCGTCCGCGCCCAGCTCCACTTCCTGCGCGCAGTAGTTTTCAAACCGCAGCATCACAAAGCCGTTCTGGGCGTACACCGCCACCCGGATCAGCCGCTTTTCATGGTCGGGCTCGGTCTCCATGCTCTCCGTTGCGTTGTCCAGCGCCGTGCCCACAATCGTGCAGATCTCCCCTGTTTCCAAAAAGTCCAGCAAATGCCCGTCCGCCACGCAGGTCATCGTGATGTGGTGCTGCTGGCAGTACAGGCTTTTGGCCGTCAGCAGGGTATCCAGCACCGGGTTGCCGGTCTTGTTTTCCGCCTCGTACTGGCGGATGCCGCTTTCCATGGCCGCCAGCGCCACATCCTGCTTGGCGTGGTCCCGCTCCGCCCGGATGGCCGCAATCTGCATTTTCAGCTCGTGGTAGCGCCGGTTGATCAGGCGGATGTTCTCCTTGCTCTGCTTGTACTGCTCGTACTGGCGGTGCAAAACGCCGTCCAGCTCCGCCAGCTCGCTGTGCAGGGCGGCTTCGCGCAGCTGCTCGTGCTGCACCGTCAAAATCAGCACCCCGGCCAGGTCCACCAGCGTGCGGATGTAAAACATGTTCATGTTGGCTTCGCTGCCGTTGGCAAAGCTCAAATTGCTCACGGCAAATGCGGTCAGCGCCATGACCACCGCCACAAAAGTTCCTGCGGGCGTTATTTTCAGCTTCCCGGCCGGGCCGGGGCGGCGGTTCTCCACAAACAGCATGGCGGTAAAAATGCCGCCGTACACCACCGCCAACAACAGCAGCGAAAGCGGCTCCGCCCCGCCGCGCTGCGGCCACAGCACGCAGTGCAGCTGCCATTCCACGCTGGCCGCCAGCTCCGCCAAAATAAAGGCCCGCGCGCACACATAGCCCGCTTCCAGCAGCGTAATGCTGCGTGTGACCCACAAAAACAGCAGCATAGAAAGAATTGCCATTGCCATGCAGGGGATCCACCACGCCAGCGGAACTTCCCCCGTGGCCTGCAAAAACGCTCCCAGCAGCACCGCCCAACCGGCTTCCACGCCCCAGATCACGCGTTGGTTCATCCGCGGCGGCAGTCTGTGCGCATACAGCAGCACCGCCAGCACTTCCGCCAATGCGGTGTACAGGCGGGGGATATCCGGCAGTGTCGTCATTGGCCCGCACCCCCAATATAATCCGCCAGCTCCGCCATAAACGCCTTGCGCCGCGGGCGGCTGATCTGCAGCGTATACGGACCAACCTGCACCATATCCTGCTGCACGCCGGAAACCTGCGCCAGATTGATCAGATACCCGCTGTTGCACCGTGCAAACGCCCGGCCCACCAGCTTTTCCTCATAGTTTTTCAGAGTGCCCGGCACCATAAAATCTTCTTTTTCGGTGTAAAAATGCACCTTGTGGCCTTCACTTTCCAGGTAATAGATTTCCGCCGCGTCCAGCCGCCGCATGCCGCCGTCCATCGCCACGGCCAGGTAATGCCGCTCCCGCTTTTCCAGCTGCCCCAGCGCCTTTTGCAGCTGCTGCGAAAATGCAAAGTAGGGCACCGGTTTCAGCACATAATCCAGCGCCCCAACGGCATATCCGCGGATGGCATACTGCGCCATGTTGGTAATGAACACGATCAGCACCCCGCCGTCTCGCTCCCGAATGCGGCGGGCGGTCTCCATGCCGTCCAGGTGCTTCATCTCCACATCCAGAAAGATGATGTCAAACTGCGGGCGGTAATCCTCCAAAATTTCCATCCCGTCCGCAAACTCCGTTACCTCAAACGGCGTGCCGTACTGCCGGGTGTACCGCTGCACATACCCCGCCAGCTGTTCCCGCACCGCCGCCTCGTCCTCCACAATCGCAATCCGGGTCATCTGCTGCTCCCCTTTCTCAACACCACACTGCGGCCCCGCACAGTCCACACCTGGTGCGGTTTCTTAAGGTGTATCTGAAAACAAAGAAAATGACGGATATTTCGCAAACACAAGCAGGATTTAAGGCAAAGAGCCGCAGGAATCTTTTGTGGATTCCAAGGACTTTTAACGCAAAATCCCGCTGCGTTTGTAGAAATAAACGATATTTTCGACTTTTCAGCTGCACCATAGATTGTTTTTAGTATAGCACATACAACCATACACAGCAAATGCGGGGTGGAGCAGTTTGTTTGCCCTCAAAGCGTTTTGTCGGTCGGGGCTGCCAGAGCAGGCCAGCTCTGGCATGCCACAAATATGCAGGTTCATTGCGAATTGTGCCTGTGTGCTGCAAGTGATGGAGCAATAAATCAGCGGGAAAAGCATCACGGAAATCGATGCGCATCTTGAAACCACTGCTCTGCCGGAAAAGCTTCCTGCACCTTGCCGTTTGTGCGCTCCGCCCCCTTTCTGCCGTCGTTGACTATTTCTGCCTTTAGTATATAGATCAACAAAAAAACGCCTCACACTTTCGTGTAAGGCATTCTTTGGTGCACCATCAGTGGGCGCGTTAAGAATTC
>ENA-OWPN01001239-OWPN01001239.1-human-gut-metagenome-genome-assembly--contig:-NODE-1239-length-24986-cov-54.321768_pt1 | contig 24986 bp, 16 predicted proteins | sample MGYA00248266_ERZ651850 | MGnify/ENA primary metagenome ERZ651850 (study PRJEB26924, sample SAMEA4378296) | human gut metagenome | biome: human gut; feature: human-associated habitat; material: faeces... | reverse complement strand
CGGGATGCTATCTCATTACGGATGGCACTGACTATCTTGAAGTTGGTTATGGGAAGGGACGGGGGAATCATAATTCCACAGAAAATCTGGTAGTGTATGTTCCCGTTCAGATGTTCCACCAGTTGCCTGTCGGAGAATCCGGTGTATGCCTTCAGGACCATAAGGGCGATCTTTGCGGAAGGACTGAATCTGTTCCTGCGTCCCAGGCGCCGGTCCGACAGGCCGGCGGCTTTTGCCATACATTCAAACGGAAAGACCGAATGAAGCTTGCCAAGCTCACTCTCATTAAAACTCTTGCGGTATTTTTCCAGAATATCAAATTCTGTAAAACCCAAAGTAGGGTGAATTTCTGAAATATTCACTATCTTTGCCATATCTTATTAGTTTGGATATTTCCCCCGTTTTGGCCGTCAAATCTTATTTTCGGGGGAATACCTAAAGATACAAAAAAGCCAACTAATTCGCAATACTTTGTGTATGAATTAGTTGGCTGATTTTGTAATATTTAATGAATGTCCCTCCGGTAACTTTTGCGATTTCAGCTATGGAAAGCCCGGCATTCTTCAAATTTCCTGCAATAGCTTTGGCTTTCATCCATTCACCTTCTGCAATGCCTTTCTGAATAGCTGTATTAATCACATTGTTCCAATCTCTATATACTTTCAAACTCTCCTCATAGGCATAAAGGTTCTCTTTTGAGAACTGAGCAATTTCGGCAGCCTCAAACAGCCGGTTGAACACACGTTCCTGAAGGGCAGTGGGACGTTCCATCAAACGGGCCAGATTCTTGAGCACAAACATCCATTTATCAAACAACGTATCCAACTCCTGCTCGGTTTTATGGAATTTAGGCATTTCCAGATACACAAAAGTCAGTTTGTCAAAAAACACTTCATGAGTAGTTGTATCCATCAGCTTCACTTCATGGCGGAAGCCGGAAGACGAAACATCATCCAAGGCAAAATTCAAGATACCGATCACATACACTGCTTTCAGTTCATAGTCCCAGATTTCCCCTTTAATAGCCTGTTCCCTGATAGGATAGGTAGCATAATAAATACTCCGGTCCTTGAAAAACTGTTGCTCCCCTCTCTGCATTTCTATCAGAATCTTTTCTCCTTTTTCATTTTCACAATAGACATCAAAGACAGCCCGGCGGTCAATCTCTTTGCTGCCCAGATGCTCTGTATTCAAGTAGGTGACATCCTCAATGACCTGCTTGCCATCGAACAAGGCATTCAAGAAGCCAATAAGAATCTCTTTGTTCAAGTCGGTTCCAAACAATAATTTGAATGCAAAGTTCGTATAGGGATTTACATATCTTTCACGCAATCCTTCACTACACATAAGCGTTTGATATTTAAAGTTATTTTAATTCTGTTGAAAGCAGTTCAATACAAAGGAACGAAAAAAAGCGGATTTTAAGAAAGTTATCTGCTAATAAATTGTTAATGTTCCAATTGTACTTACAATTCATGTACAATGACAACACATTCTATCCTTATCTCTTCATGAAAAGAATATCTCCATCTTCCCTAAAAGGATGAAAAGCCGATAAATTCATATCTCCAAAAAGAAAAAACTATCGGCCTATGGTGCTTGCTTCTTTTCTCCCAAGAAATTATTCCAAATTAACCCATGTTATAACGGGATTATGATCAGAACTACGATAAGGATCTTCTCTATAATAAGATGTATATTTAAATCCCCAATAAGCAGGCTCACTGGCATTGATATCCCAAGGAGCAGCACCAACTATTTGTGAAGTCAGCGTAGGAGAACTTAAAGAATGATCCAAATAGCCAACCTCCCCACGATAACAATAACTCCAAGCCGCAGGTGAATATTTCTTTAGCAAATTTATATACCCAGCATCCGTAAACACCTTAATGGCATCCTCCATACCGTAGCTGTTCAAATCACCCAAAACCAGCACATCCGTATCTTCATAATAAGCAACAAGCTCATTATATACTTTCAAACACTCACGCGCTTCCATAACCCTACGGTCGGCAGAACCTCCCTGACCGTCATTCTTATCTATACCACTAGTTTTAGCTTTAAAATGATTCATAGCTAAAATCACTTTCGCTTTATCATCCTTCAGTTCAAAACATTGAACTATGTACCGCATCTTCAGATTATCAAAATTATAGCTTTTAAACTCCTTATAAGGCAAAACTTTCACTTTATCATAAATAAAAACATTTGTTTGTACCTTTGATGATTTTTGTCCGGGAGTATTCAACCAAGCATACCGTTCTTCCCCTAACGCATTGTTCAAAGACCTACAAAGATAATCCACAGTAAAATCTCCCTGTTCTACTTCACAAATAGCATAAATATCCGCTTTCGCCTCTTTCAATGCAGCTAAGATTTTAGCATGCTGACGCAAGGTTTCTGCATTTCCCGTATTACCATACATATAAAAATTTTCCGCATTGAAACTCATCACTTTCAAATTATAATCATTTACAGTAGGAGCGACAGACCGAGCATTATAAGAAACTGACGGCTTTTCCGTTAATGTAAAATGATAACCGGAAGTACTATAAGTCACTTTACCTTTAACCCCAGCCATCTCACTTCCTATACGAAGTGTGTTACACGGGTCAATCAAAGGGAACTCTGATGTAATCAGCAATTTATCAACCTCCTGCTTTTCTACCCATTTGGAATATTCAACAACCGACGGGAGGTTTACATCCGCAAATGCACGTTTCACCTTGGAAGAGACAACAATAGTTCCTTGAGGTTTCGAGCCGCTATACGTCTGAGTGACAAAAAGCGGATTGACAATTGTTACTTCTTTACCAGCTACAGACGCAGCCCATTCAGGAGAAAAATCCGAAGGAAAAGTTACCTTCAAATTATCCTTTTCCGGAAATTCCATTTCTTCCTTATCCGCAGAATCGCTACAAGCAAAACAAAAAAGGGACAAAAGGAAGAGAAAACATACTTCACTTTTTTTCATACCTTATCATTCAAATAAGAAAAAGAAAAGGGAGTTCATACTTTTACAGCTAAACTCCCTTTTGCTCATTATTAAGAAAATAATTTATTCAGCCTCATCCAATGATTCTAGAACGAAACGACTTTCCTCTTCGCTCCAAACAATCTTTGCCACATAAGAAGCGGTACCCGTACTAGTATAAATCGAAGAAATAACTTTATAATTAGTCACCTGTCCGTCCACAAAGACTGGTTCCGGATGAACTAATTCGATAAACTTCACAAGTCCCAATTTTACCTGTTCTATACAATAAGCATCCATCTCTTCATCCGTAGTCAAATTGGCCATTGCTCCGGTTACATCATAATACTTTTTACGCGTATATCCTTTTGCATTCCAGTTGCCATAAGCAGAACTTGCGCCATAATAATATTCTCCCTGACCCACTTTCTGAGTATCCAGATAACCTTCATCAAAATTTGCCGCCACATAATCAACCACAAGCTGAAAATCTTCTTTCTGCATGGTGATGGTTTCAAACAACAATCCAGAAGGAACAGTACGTTTAAATACCCATTCATTCTCTTTATAATCGTATTCATCCACTTCTTTGTTTACGATGGTTTCCGATTCATTTCTCATTACCAGCACATTGTCAATCTGCACACTGGTAGTCACCCCATCAGGAGCCCCTTCATAAACGAAAGCAATATAAATATTCTTACCGGCAAATTCATCCAGTTTCATACTTCCTGCCCTCGCCATAGAGCCATAGCCTTTAACCGGTTCCTGAGGAATAGAGAAATTATCTGTTACATCTTCCCATTCCGTATACTTATTGGTAATACTGCCCGAATTACCTTGAAAAGTAGAGGACACATACACCTTTAAAGCATCCCCCTTATAATTTCCGATACAGACGTCAAAAGAGAATACATCTCCCACTTCTGCCTTGAATTTCGGTGAGATAATCCATGACTGTACTTCACCATCTGCCTTATATGCGGAACATTCCGTATAAACATTATTACTATATGCCTTATCATACCAAGGTGCTGTTCCTTTTACAGAATAATTCAACCATCCAGCCACATCCGTAGCTTCCTTATCTACGACATTACGTTCAAAATCTTGCTCCAATACCGGCACTTCTTTGATTTCAGTGGTTTCCTGCATATAACTTACAGAAGCAAACGAACCATTGTCACAGGTATAATATTTCTGGGTGAGCCATGGAATAATAACATCCTTGGCACTTTCTGTTTCTTTGAAAGTTTTCTCTGTATATTCTACAGTATATTTCTGGACATTACTTTGGTCTGTTTCATCAAAACCTTCAAAATATTTTTCATTATAATCACAAGCAGTCATTAACGAAGCGGCTGCCAGCACCATCCATATATTTTTCTTCATATTCTAAAATTCTTTAGGCTTTGAGTTTAAAAATTAAGTTTCAATTTCAAGTTGTATGTACGACCGAATCCATAGAAGATGCCATAAGCAGTTTGCCAGTCATGATTTGAACCATCTGTAGCATCAGAAATATATTCCTGATCGAACAAATTGTTCACAACTCCTGAAAGAATAGCGTTTACCCCACCTATCTTAAATCTATAACTTGCATTTAAATCACATACATACGCTGAAGGAATACGCCATGGGGAATCATACACCAACGTCTTGTTGATATTATATGTCAAATCAGAAGATTCAATAGCCCAGTCAGAATAATTACGTCCATAGAACACACAATCGAAACCTACGCGTAATGCCTTTGATATCTTTGCCGTAGCACCCAGTGAGGCTGTGGTTTGCGCGGAGCCTCCTACTCTGACACCATCCAAATCCAATGCAACAGAAGCATGGTCAGGAGCCATAATACCAGTAGCCTCTACAAATTTTCCATTTTCATAAGCCAAAGGCTGTCCCAATGAATTGTAAAAATATCCTTTCGGCGTGCTGCTCCAGCGCCAATTTCCAATAGAGAACATACCGTTAATATCCAACCATCTGAAAGGTCTTGCCACAAAGTCCAGTTCAATTCCTTGGTGAGTGGCATCGACCCCCTGCATATTGATAGTGGCACGATCCACCTGATTGCCTTTCTCATCTTCAATATTCACAGATGCGGCATTGGTCTTGTCAAACCACTGGGTATGATATACATTCAGATTAGCAGTGAAATAAGGAGAACGGAATCCATAGCCTAATTCAAAAGAAAAAATCTTTTCGTTTACAGCATCCGGATTAGTAGCATTACTAGTTGCACTCTGTAAGAAAGCGCCACCTGAGAAGAAAGGAGCACGACTGATGTAACCTACATTTGCAAATACATTATGATATTCGTTCAGATTATAGTTGGCACCACCTTTCACTGTATAGCCTATAAAATTCACCGTTTCCGATTCGGCATGCTGCTTGTCATAATAAAAGCGGTCATATCTCCAATATCCGGTATTGGAAATTGAACCTGCAAGAAACGCACTCAATTTATCTTTATTGTACTCAGCTTGTGCAAATACTCCTTCTGACATAGCATAGCCATCATAATCACGATATACCACATCTCCCACCTGTAATTTTTTCTTCACATATTCCGGAGTTCCTGCCAAGGCATTGTTCACCGCTTTCACCTTCTCTCGGCTTTCATCCAAGAAATATTTGCCGCCATACAAATCACTCAATTCATTAGTATGCGTACCTTTATAATAACGGAAATCTATACCTCCGTAAAAATCAATGTAATCACCAAATTTTGTCGTATATGTAGACAACAAGCCATACCAGTTGTGTTCGTTGATACTTTTTGACATAGCCATCATAGAACCGTTATCACTGGCTTCATTCATATCATAAATCTGGTCATAAGCAAATGTACCGTCTGAATTTCGGAAATAAGTATTCAAGTTTCCTTTATAAGAGCCATACCACATATTACGATAAGTAGTACCATTGGCATCTTTCTTATATCCTTGTCCCGCATTACCATATCCGCGGCCAATGGAAACATATGCCGCTGTGCTCAATGATGATTTTTCATTAATTTGCCATTGATGGTTCAATGAAAGCTGCGGCTTGTGATATTCATTGTGCGAAGCAGACATACGCTCACCGTTAGGGCCGAATCCATAAGTAGGATTATAGCGATACGGACTCTTGTCACCCATATAATTTTTCACTGCCTGCCATCCTTTGATGCTTAAACCGTCTTTATTACTGCGCTGGTTATGCCATTGGGGTGATCCGAATGCAGTAAATGAAATCTGGTGTGCATCATTGATACGTTTGGCTATGTTTACAAAATAATTATAAGCAGAGAATTCGGTCCCTTGTATATATCCGTCTCCCCAAGTCTTTCCACCAAGTAAAGTCAATGCCCATCCATCTTTGGACATACCTGTAGAAACATGGAACAGAAGCTTGTTATAGCCGTCATTCCCCATTGCATAAGAGATAGAACCACCTTTTTTCTGATCAATGGTACGGGTAACAATATTGATAGAGCCACCTACCGAAGGAGCAGACACCTTCGAAGCGCCCAAACCTCGCTGAGTCTGCATGCTACGTGTCACATCCGACAGTCCTGCCCAGTTACTCCAGTACAAGCCTCCCCATTCCATATCATTCATTGGAATACCGTTTACCATAACAGCGATATTTTCGCTCTTGAAACCACGCATGTTGATTTTTGAATCACCGTATGCACCACCTTGCTTGGTAGCATATACACCCGGAGTTGATTTTAATATCTCAGGGAATTCCTGTGTACCTAATTTTTCTTCTATAAATTCCGGAGCCAAAGTTGTTACAGCCACCGGAGTCTTACGGGCTACAGCAATAGAAGAAGTTATCACAACATCCCCTAAAGTCTTTGCATCCAGTGATAAAGCAATAGTTCCCAAATCAACATTGCCCTTTTGAGTAACCTTCATTGTTTTGTCCTGATACCCCAAGTATTTAAACTCAAGAGTAGCCTTAGAAGAGGTAAGTTTCAACACAAAGTTACCGTCAATATCCGTTACAGTACCCAGTGTCGTACCGCTGACCGATACAGTGGCACCAATCAATGGCTCATTGTTCTCGGCATCTACTACTTTACCTTTTACTGTTCCTTGCGCAACAGCCGTAGCAGTGAAACAGATTGTCAGAACTGCCAACAGGAGGAAATGCTTTAGATGATTTCTCATAATTTTGTCTTTGATTTAAATTAATTAGTTAGTATTTCATTCCCAATAGGAAAGACAAAGATAAAAATTTAATTCATATAAATTGAATTTATATTAGATTATTTAAACGAAAAGGGTACTTTTTAGGCGGAATATGACAATTATGTTAAGAAAAGAACAAAAAGCCGCCTCAAAAGAGGGGAAAACTGTCCGGAAATTCCAGAGCAACTGCCACATATTACTGTAGAAAGAAGGGCAAATGGAAACCGCCGGAACTATTTTCAGCATACCTTATTCCCAAAGCCGTATCCACTGATCCGGACAAATCCGGCCCGCCCCTACGACAAAACGACAGGTCACTTTCATTCAGGCTCTCTCACTTTCAAAATGACAGAGCAAAAAGAAAACGAAAGAATGTGCATACAAAAAGAGGCGCACCTTCATGGGTACGCCTCTCTATCCTGTTCCTGTATTGTCTGATACAGGCTATTTCATTTAGTTAAAGATATAACGGACACTGAACTGTATGGAATACGTAGAATTGAAACTGTTCAGATTGGAATACGTATCAGTCAGTTTCTTTCCTCCGTTCTTCTGGAACTGGTAAGCGCCGCCCTTATAGCTCAACAAGGAAGTATTGTTCACCGTCTTATAAATTCCCCAGTCGCTGTTCAGCAAGTTCAGGAAGTTCTTGATATCCACTCCGAACTGCAAGGTATTGCGCTTGCCCCCTACATTGAGGAAGAAATCCTGATTGAACTTCAAATCCAGCTGATGATGCCAGGGCATGATGGCTCCTCCGCGTTCGGCATACTTGCCTTTACGGCCTTTCAGATAACTGTCCTCATTAATGTAAGCCCAGAAATCATCGCGCTGCTCCTTGGCAGAATAAGTCACCTCACCCGTCTTGCTGTCAGTATAATCGGCAAAGTTCCACTTATCCAGCGCCTCGCGGGATGCCGGAATGTACAGCAAGTTGTTTGAGCCGTAATCGCCTACAATATTTCCGGTGAATGTATAGGAATAACGGGCGGCGGAATATCCTCCGGCATAGCCCATGTTCATACCCTCATAAATCAAAGACAAGGAGGAAGCGAAATTCTTGGCGTATTTAATACGGTAAGCGGCGGAAGCCAGCACACGGTTGGGCGATACATACGTACCATAGCCGGTCTCCGTGTCATTATTTCCGTTGACAGAGTAACGGTTGTTGTAATAAGCCGAGTTCACCTGGTCGCCGATGCCGTCGCCATACGACTTGGCATAAGAACGGGTGTAGGAAGCGGAAAGATGCAGGCCGAAATCAAATGTCTTGGCCAGTGAGGCGGTGAGTGAGTAATAATAAGCGCTGTTTCCCGCATTGGTGATATAATAAGCATCCGTCTTGTTCGCATTGGAGTACTCAAACATTCTGCGGACATCACCCGGAGCTATCTCCTGCTCTCCTTTAAACTTACGTCCCAAATTGGTCACTGTAGCCGGATTGAACTCTTTACTGAAAATACCTTCCAACGTAAAGTCAATGTCTCCGGGAAGTTTTGCATCAAAAGCCAATGATGACTTCCAGGTGGCATTCATCTTCAAGTCGCGGTCAATGATGGTGGCTCCGGAAGGTGCGGCAGGATCGGTAGCCGCCGGAAGGTTCAAGTTAGGATCTTTCAACATATCAGCCACGCTGGTGTGGAAACTCGGTTGTCCGTACTTAGCGTCCTTCTGCTCGTTATAATAATAGGTGCTTTGTCCGCAATTGGCATTACCTACTGCCGAAACCAGCCATACGAACGGCAGACGGCCGATGAAGTAACCGCTACCGCCGCGCAATACATACTTACGCTCGCCTGTAAGGTCCCAGTTGAAGCCGATACGGGGGGAGGCGGTCAGCTGGTAGGATGAAGGCAACTGGTCTGTGGCGTAATGATATCCGTCAAAGTCAATCTGTGCGAAATTCTTGTTATAGTTGTTCTTCAGCTCCGGATAAATGGGCAGTTCGAAACGCACCCCGGCAGTCAGTCTGAAGTTGTCTGTGATATTCATCTGGTCCTGCAGATAGAAAGAAAGCTGCTGGTACTTCATGTTCGCCAGGAACTGGGAACCGTCCCCGGTGTTGGAATAAGTGACACCGAAAGCAGCCGGAGCTCTGTTGTTCACAAAATCATCCCAAGAGGAATAGACATAATAACCGCTACCCGCCTGCATGAATCCGTTCACTGCCTTATTGGACTCAAACTGGATACCGCCCATAAAGTTATGGATACCGCTGGAGAAATTGAATTCATCGGTAATGACAAAGGTCTTCACCTGGCGCAAGTTCCCTTCTGTAAAGGGGTCCGGACCGAATGAGGCGTACAGCGAGCCTTGATCAAGGATGTCCACCGTAGGGAATGTCCCCCCTTCGTATGTACGCGGTTCGTTCTGATAAGAATAAGTGAAACGCAGGGCGTTATTGATAGCCCCCCATTTTGAATTCCATTCGGAAGCGATGGAGGTGAAGTTCTGTTCCTGCATATAGCGTGAGCTTTCAAAGTACAGACCGGTGTTTGCTGTACGGCCCGAACTGCTCTTGCCCGCACTGCCGTCTACTCCACCCGGATAGATGATTGAATCCTTAAACGGAGTGGTGGAAGAGGAAGGGTTAGAGGAATACTTGGAATGGGTATGGGTGAAACGGAAATTAATCTTGTTGTTGTTGTTGATGTTCCAGTCCAGACGGCCCATGATCTTGTAAGAAGGGGTTTCCAAAGAGTATCCTTGATAACGTCCCGGATTATAGTTGTATTTTTCCGACAGGTATTGGCTGATGTTGTTCATCCCCACAAAGGTACGGCCGCCTACCGTTGTGGTGTTCTCGAACGGACGGTGCACGATGCCGTTGGTGCTCCATTCGTCATTGGCGCCGCTACGCGCTATGCCCGACGGACCTGCCTGCACATTATCCTGATATTCGCCGTTCACGAAGAAGAATAACTTGTTTTTAATGATCGCACCTCCCAAAGAAGCTCCGTAGGTGGTACTGTGGTCACGGTTGCGGGTCAGCTCATAGTCCTCTACCTTATTACCGGTAAGGTGGGTATTGGAAGTATACATATAGGCTGTACCTTTGAACTCATTCGTACCACTCTTTGTCACGGCGTTGATGGCACCTCCTGTAAACCCGCTCTGACGGACATCAAAGGGAGTGGTGGAAACGGAAATCTGTTCCAATGCATCCAGAGAGATAGGCGAACCGCCTGCCGGCAAGTTCGAGCCGATACCGAAGGCATTATTGAAAGCGGCTCCGTCCACAGTGACATAAGACTGGCGGTAGTTACCTCCACCCACTGAGAAACCGCTACCGATATTGGCTCCCTGAGGGGTCAGGCGCATGATATCGTTCATGCTGCGGCTCACCGTAGGCACTTCCGACATTCTGGCCGCATCGACATTGGTCACCGCTCCGGCGCGGTCAGACTTCATATTGCTGCTCTTGGAAGCGGTTATCACTACTTCATCCAGCAGTTCGGTAGACTCCTTCAAGTTCGCATCCAATACGTAATTCTCTCCCAACTGGAGATTGATGCTCTTGTAAACCACTGATTGATAACCTACATAAGAAACTTCTACTTTGTAAGGGCCGCCGGCACGCATGCCCTGGATGGAATAACGGCCGTCCACATTGGTAATGGCCCCATAATGGGTGCCGGACGGCTCATGAATAGCCTGAATCGTCGCGCCGATAATGGCTTCATTGCTTTGATCGACCACCTTTCCACTCATTGACGAGGTAGTGACCTGAGCGTTAACAGTAGCAGCGATTACCAACATAACCACCGCAAAAAAAGATCGCATTCTTTTTACCATAAACTTTTTATTAATTAATATTATAATTAATGTCTTAAAAGACGTTGCAAAGATAGCTAATAGAAACGATATACAAACTACAAATCGGTTACAATTTACAGTGGCAGGTCTATAGAAAGAGAATTTATAGTTTTATGGTGAACCACATTCATCCTGCCGGATGACCCCGGGACACGGGCCGACGGGAATTCCATGCGGTGCGCGCATAATAAGATAGGTGTATAATAAAAAGGCTCTTAACCTCAAAAACGTCTTTATACTGAGGACGTTGCCATACATTTCTGACGAGCCGTTGTGTGTATATGCAAACTTACCCAAGAATACGTTACTGTTCGTACACTTGGGTAAGATTTTATAGACAGGGCGTCATCAGTCTTCCATCAGCTTGCGGTAGCGCACCCGTTTCGGCTCCTCATTACCCAAACGCTTCATCTTGTTCTCTTCGTATTCCGAATAGGATCCTTCAAAGAAAAAGACCTCACTGTTTCCTTCGAAAGCCAGGATATGGGTACAGATACGGTCCAAGAACCAACGGTCGTGGCTGATCACCACCGCACAGCCCGCAAAATCGTCCAGACCTTCTTCCAACGCGCGCAGCGTGTTCACGTCAATATCATTGGTAGGCTCGTCCAGCAGCAGCACGTTGCCTTCTTCCTTCAGTGCCATAGCCAGATGCAGGCGGTTGCGCTCACCACCCGAAAGCATTCCACAAAGTTTCTCCTGATCGGCTCCCGAAAAATTGAAACGGCTGAGGTAGGCACGCGCGTTGATATCCCTGTTTCCCAGACGGATCAGTTCGTTTCCACCGCTGATCACCTGATAAACGGACTTGGCAGGGTCGATATCTTTATGTTGCTGGTCCACGTATGCCAGTTTCACGGTCTCCCCTACCTCGAAAGTACCTTTGTCTACGGTTTCCAGTCCCATAATCAAGCGGAACAAGGTAGTCTTTCCGGCACCGTTAGGACCGATTACACCGACAATGCCGTTAGGGGGCAGCATGAAATTCAGGTTATCGAACAACAGCTTGTCACCATAAGCTTTCGCCACTCCTTTGGCCTCGATCACCTTGTTTCCCAAACGGGGACCGTTCGGGATGAAGATTTCCAGTTTCTCTTCCTTTTCTTTCACATCCTCATTCAACAATTTGTCGTAAGAGTTCAGACGGGCCTTTCCTTTTGCCTGACGGGCTTTGGGAGCCATGCGCACCCAATCCAGCTCGCGTTCCAAGGTCTTGCGGCGTTTGCTTGCCACTTTCTCTTCCATCTCCATGCGTTTGGTCTTCTGTTCCAGCCAGCTGGAGTAATTTCCTTTCCAGGGAATTCCTTCGCCACGGTCCAGTTCCAGAATCCATCCGGCTACATGGTCCAGGAAGTAACGGTCGTGGGTTACGGCAATCACCGTACCTTCATATTGCTGCAAATGCTGTTCCAGCCAGTCGATACTTTCCGCATCCAAATGGTTGGTAGGCTCGTCCAGCAACAGGATATCCGGCTTCTGCAACAGCAGGCGGCACAATGCCACACGGCGGCGCTCACCTCCCGAGAGATTCTTCACCGGCTGGTCTTCGGGCGGACAGCGCAACGCATCCATGGCGCGTTCCAGCTTGCTGTCCAGATTCCATGCGTCCGTAGCGTCAATGATGTCCTGCAACTCTGCCTGACGGGCAAAGAGCGCATCCATCTTTTCAGAATCCTCATAGTATTCGGGAAGCCCGAACTTATTGTTTATTTCTTCGTATTCCGCCAGTGTGTCCACGATGCTCTGCACTCCTTCCATCACCACCTCTTTCACTGTCTTTTCATCATCCAGATGCGGTTCCTGTGCCAGATAGCCTACAGAGTAGCCCGGCGAGAACACCACTTCTCCCTGATAACTTTTCTCCAGTCCGGCAATGATTTTCATCAGTGTTGATTTACCCGAACCGTTCAGACCGATGATACCGATCTTAGCACCGTAAAAAAAGGATAGGTAGATGTCCTTCAATACCTGTTTGTTCGCCTGGAAGGCTTTGCTTACGCCCACCATCGAAAAGATAATCTTTTTGTCGTCTGCCATATTCTTTATATTATTAATTTATGTAAGTTGCCATATTTCACTGTTTTTCCTCCATCTTTCTGTAATACCACGGATGTGTGAAGAACTCATACATCAGCAGCAGAACGACACAGATACCGATACATATCCAATAAATGGTATCGGGATGACCCTCAGTCCACATATTCTCAAACAGGAAACCAATCAGTACTCCTGCCTCCCACATCAGCTGATAGGTATTGTTTCCCGTTCCCCGCTCGCAATGCCTCGGCAGGCTGATCATTTTTATAAAGAAACGTGACACAGTGGTTCCGGTTCCCATCCCCAACAAAATACCAGCTATATAACTGTTCATCAAGCTATTGGAAAAAGCGAGCAATAACAATCCTCCTATCATTGCCGCCTGCCCCAGCTCTACCTCCGAACGACCGGAAGCATGAGAAAGCACGTAACGCAAAAGCAGCAAAGACAGGACAAAGCCTATCAGGATACAAACAAAAAACAATTCATTGTAAATATGTGCCACCAATATCCCAAAGATAATGGCCACCATCATCATATTCATCCCCGGCCACAAAGTGCGCGGCAGCAAAAAACGGTCCAGCGAGAACCATGAAGTGCTGAGCGGAGCACGGAAAGGAACTTTCACCGCCGGAATCAGCACCAGCGCCAACGCTCCTAGAGCCATACTGGTATAAATGATATGGTGAAAATTCCAATAAGGATAAATATAGATCCCCAAGGCAAGACCCACCACCATTCCAAAACGACCCGCCCAGGCAAAAGCGATATTGGCATCCGTGCGGCGGCGGGAAGCAGTGACATCAATCACCAGTGTACTGCCCGTAGTCATGGTAATGACGCTGAACAGCCCTCCCTGGACAGCCCTGACCAAAGCTACGAACCCTACGGTCGCAACGTACGGATATAGCAGACTGGATGCCACAAACAGAAATATCGCTATAAAGCACACACTTTTACGTTTGAACGTATCAATAAGGTAGCTGTTGAATGTTCCCGGAAGGAACATGGCCAGCCCGAAAACAGCAATGGCTGCTCCTGCTTCCGCATAACTGCAATACCAGTGCCGCACCATCCATAAAGGCAGCACAGGAAGCATCATGTATAGTGATGCATAAAGCAAAAAATTGGAAAGGGATAACAAAAACATATTCCCAGTCCACAGTTTTGCCTTTTCATACGGAAAGAAGAAGTCATCATACATATCAGCAAAAACTTTTAATATTGTTCGTCTTCGTTAGGGAAATCCCCTTTTTTCACATCATCCACATACTGCTGTATGGCTCCCGTCATAACTGTATGCAGATCGGCATAACGACGGAGGAAACGAGGACTGAAACCGTTGGTCATCCCCAGCATGTCCGATACTACCAGCACCTGCCCGTCTACCGCGCCACCGGCTCCGATACCGATAACGGGAATAGTCAGTTCCCTAGCCACACGCTCTGCCAGTGACGCAGGGATTTTCTCAAGTACCAGCGCAAAACACCCTGTCTCTTCCAGCAGATGTGCATCGCTCAACAACTTCTCGGCCTCTTCCTCGTCCTTGGCACGTACAGTATAGGTTCCATATTTATTGATAGATTGCGGCATTAACCCCAAATGTCCCATGATGGGAATGCCGGCAGCAATGATTTTCTTTACCGCATCAATGATCTCCACGCCCCCTTCCAGTTTCAAAGCATCGGCGTGCGTAATCTTCATTACTTTGATCGCATTGGTCACCGCTTCGTATTCGGAAGTCTGGTAAGTGCCAAAAGGCAGATCCACCACAACAAGCGCGCGTTTCACCCCACGGACCACAGACTTTCCATGATAAATCATCTGATCAAGGGTGATAGGAAGTGTGGTCACATTTCCTGCCATGACATTCGAAGCGGAGTCGCCTACCAATATAACATCGATGCCTGCGCCATCTACAATCTGCGCTGTCGTGTAATCATAGGAGGTAAGCATAGAAATTTTCTCGCCTCTCTGCTTCATTTCCACCAAACGGTGGGTAGTTACTTTGCGTGTATCACCTGAAATATATCCTGCCATATTTACTTTAATTTATAAAAAACGGCTGCAAAGGTAGATGTTTTAGTTGACATTACCTCATCATATTCTTCATTTTTTCGAAACTGAATCCATTAAAGTCCTGAATAACAGCATTTGCCTTGTCGCGTATTTGCTCTTCAGAATTGGTGGTAGCCAGTCCTATCACAGTCATTCCGGCACGATTCCCCGCCTCAAGGCCATGAAACGAGTCCTCGAAAACCACACAGTTCTCCGGCACGGTGTCAAAAACTGTCGCACCTAACAGAAAGCATTCGGGGTCAGGCTTGGAATGAGTAAACATTTCAGCAGTGAGGATACGGTCCACACTTTGCTTCAATTCCGGGTGTGCTTTATATACGTTGCTCATCTTCATCTCATTTGAACTTGTGACTATAGCTATCTTTACCCCGTTTTCCCTCAATTCTTTCAGGAAAGCCTCTACGCCCGGGATATAATTATATAACATATTTTTTTCAAATTTGTTCAAATCTTCTGTAATTTCATGCTGCACCTCTTCCATTCCGGCAAAATAGTTGGCATAAATCTGTGTCAAGGTCTGTCCTTTTATCAACCGGCCGAATTCGGGAAGCTCCGGATGGTATTTCCGTCCTTGTTCATTCCAGAAGATACTATACTGAGTCTCAGTGTCCATTACCACTCCGTCAAAATCGAATAAAGCTGCTATGCTTTTTGTTGAATTCATATTACTTTTAGTTTGATTTAACGCCACAAAGGTCCGAATAATCCTCCATATTCCTAACTTTGCAAAGCTTAAAAATAACAAAAACGCGAATGAAAGAAAACAACCCGCACATACTGGGTACAGAAAAGGTCGGAAAGCTGCTTTTAGAGTACTCTATCCCTGCCATCATAGGGATGACACTGACATCACTGTACAACATTATTGATAGTGTATTTATCGGTCATGGTGTCGGCGCCATGGCCATATCGGGCTTGGCTATTTCTTTTCCGCTGATGAATCTGCTGGTGGCATTCTGTACACTGGTCGGGGTGGGTGGCGCTACCATTTCTTCTATCCGCCTGGGGCAGAAGGATACGGACGGTGCCGAGAAGGTGCTGGGAAACGTAACGGTGCTCTGTGTGATAAATTCTATTTTCTACGGAGGCATCACCCTGCTGTTTCTGGACCGGATTCTGTTCTTCTTCGGGGCAAGCCATGACACGTTGCCATACGCCCGCGACTTTATGCAGATTATATTAATAGGAAGTCCTGTCACCTATGTAATGATCGGACTGAATAATATCATGCGTGCCACCGGTTATCCCCGAAAGGCGATGCTGTCCTCCATGCTGACAGTGGGATGCAACATTATTCTGGCTCCTGTCTTTATTTTCTGGCTCGGTTGGGGAATCCGCGGAGCAGCCACGGCAACCATCCTTTCACAGTTTGCCGGCATGATATGGGTGCTGAGCCATTTCATGCAGGAAAAAAGTTATATCCGCTTCAAGAAAGGGATATTCAAATTAAGGAAACGGATCGTAGAGAATATCTTCAGTATCGGTATGTCGCCGTTCCTGATGAATGTCTGCGCTTCGGCCATTGTCATTATATTCAACAAGAGCCTGCTGCTCTACGGGGGCGATCTGGCTATCGGCGCATACGGCATATTAAACCGTCTGCTGATGCTGTTTGTAATGGTTATCATGGGGCTGACTATGGGAATGCAACCGATTGTGGGCTATAATCATGGCGCACACAAATTCGGCCGGGTGAAGCAGACTTTGAAATATTGCATGATTGCAGGGGGGTGCATCACTTCGTTGGGATTTGCTTTCAGCGAACTTTTCCCTAATTTGGTTGTTAATATGTTTACAGACGATAAAGAACTTACAGCATTGGCACGCACCGGGTTACAAATCGGAGTACTGATGTTTCCTTTCGTGGGAATACAAATTGTAATTTCCAGTTTCTTCCAATCTATCGGGAAAGCGAAAATTTCTATCTTCCTCTCCTTGTCCCGCCAACTGTTGTATTTATTACCCTGCCTGCTGTTACTACCTCATTGGTGGGGACTGAACGGTATCTGGCTCAGTATGCCTGTATCCGATCTGTTAGCGTTTATCACAGCCTGCCTGATGCTGGCACATCATATTAAAAAATTAAACAAGATCACAGAAGTATGATATTTAATGCAGAAAACATTCTCTTGATAGGTTCCATCCTATTGTTCGTAAGTATTGTAGTGAGTAAGACCGGATACCGGTTCGGAATCCCTACGTTACTTGTTTTTTTATTGGTCGGCATGCTGTTCGGAAGCGATGGTCTGGGACTCCAGTTCCATGATGCGGGCGAAGCCCAGTTCATCGGCATGATGGCCCTTAGCATCATTCTGTTCTCAGGGGGTATGGATACCAAATACTCGGATATCAAGCCTGTATTGCCACAAGGCATACTGCTTTCCACCTTCGGTGTGTTGCTTACTACTATTTTCACCGGATTCTTTATTTATTGGATTTCCGGATTCTCGAATGTCAGCATTACCATGTCCCTGATGACGGCCATGCTGCTGGCGGCTACCATGTCCTCTACGGACTCTGCTTCCGTGTTCAACATCCTGCGCTCGCAAAGCATGAATCTGAAACATAACCTCCGACCGATGCTGGAACTGGAAAGCGGAAGTAATGACCCTATGGCGTATATGCTTACTATCGTCCTGATACAGTTCATCACGTCGGCAGGCATGGGGGCAGACGATATTCTGATTTCATTCCTGATTCAGTTTGCTGTGGGTGGCACATCAGGATTCCTGCTGGGAAAACTGGCGGTAGCAATCATCAACAAGATTGACTTGAAGAACCAGTCACTCTATCCTATCTTGCTGCTGAGCTTTATTTTCTTCACATTCACCATGACCGACCTGTGTAAAGGAAACGGCTATCTGGCTGTCTATATAGCAGGGATGATGGTGGGTAACGCACGCATTGTAAACCGTAAGGAGATCGCTACTTTTATGAGCGGCATGACCTGGCTCTTCCAAATTATCATGTTCCTGAGCCTGGGATTGCTGGTGAATCCCCATGAAATGTTGTCCATCGCCATACCGGCAACCTTGATCGGCATTTTCATGATTGTCCTCGCCCGCCCGCTCAGTGTCCTGCTCTGCCTCCTTCCCTTTAAAAAGATGAACATCAACTCACGGCTGTTTATTTCCTGGGTGGGATTGCGCGGAGCAGTACCTATCATATTCGCCACTTATCCAGTAGTAGCTGATGTGCCGGGATCTACTCAGATTTTCAATATCGTATTCTTCATTACCATATTGTCTTTAGTGGTTCAGGGAACGACCATTTCATGGATGGCCAAATTACTCCATCTGGATACCCCACTGGAAAAAACAGGAAATGATTTCGGAGTAGAGATACCGGAGGAAATCAATACAGACCTCCGCGATATCGTACTGACGGAAGAAATGCTGGCAAAAGGAAACAGACTAATGGATATGAACCTACCTAAAGGTATGCTGGTGATGCTGATAAAAAGAGGAAACGAGTTCATGATTCCCAATGGCTCTCTGCAACTGCACGCCGGTGACAAGCTGCTGATTATCTCGGAAAGCAAAACGAAATAAAAAATTTGCCCATGTGCCCACGTGCTGCGCTATGGTCCCGCATGGCAATTGGCACATGGGCAAATTCGCACATTATTCAACTGAGCAACAGCATGATATTCAATGCGGAGACAATCACCGCAATGGTATAAAGCACGAATGAACTCCACCGGGAGTTGGCATATTTGCCCATCACCCGTTTGGAAGAGGTCAGTCCTACTTGCAGGAACACCGTGAAAGGCAGCTGGATACTCAGAATCATCTGAGAAATGATAAGTCCGTAAAAGGGATTCTCAATAAAGAAGATAAGAACCAATGCTATCCCCAAAGAAATCAAAATACCGACCTTAGAGTGGATATCCTTGATATGATAAGACTCACCGAAAATACCCGCAAAGATAGAACCTGCCGCCATACCACTGGTTATGGTGGAGGAAATCCCCGCCATCAGCAATGCCAGGGCAAAGATGATTCCGGCATGGCTGCCCAGCAACGGGTCAAGCAACGACTTCGCCTGCTGCAACTCTTCCACCGGAGTCCGGGTACGGAAGAAAGTAGCGGCTGCCAGTAAGATCATGGCACTATTGATGGCCCATCCTACAATCATGGAGAACAAAGTATCATAGAATTCATATTTCAATACTTTACGAATGGAGCTCTCGTCCTGCTTGTTGTACTCGTGGCTCTGTATCACCTCTGAATGCAAGAAAAGGTTATGCGGCATAACCACTGCCCCAAGTACGCTCATGATAATCAGCATACTGCCCTGGGGTATCTCAGGAACCACCCAGGAACGGATCGCCACAGGCCAGTCAATATCTACCAAAAACAACTCATACAGAAACGAAAGGCCGATTACGGATACAAAAGCAATGATGGCTCTTTCTATCTTTTTATATGAATTGGAAAAAAGCATAATGACGACAAACATCGTAGTAAGGACAGATCCCCAGGCAATGGGAATTTCCAAAAGCATCTGCAAGGCAATGGCTCCTCCCAGTATCTCCGCCAGCGAAGTGGATATGGAGGCCAGCACCGCGCTGCCCAAAATGGGACGGGATATCCACTTGGGACAATACTGCGTGGCTGCTTCACTCAGGCACAATCCCGTCACAATGCCCAGGTGGGCCACATTGTGCTGCAACACAATCAACATAATGGTAGACAAGGTCACCACCCACAACAACGCGTAACCAAATTCGGAACCGGCCGCAAAATTCGAGGCCCAGTTTCCCGGATCAATAAAACCTACAGTAACCAGTAATCCGGGACCAATATATTTAAAGAAATCAAGACCACCCAGATAACGCTTGTGGTCTGTACGTTTTAATTCATCTATAATGCGAGACATGTTTTACTTTTTTTGTTTGCACAAACTTACTAATAAAAAACAAAAATCCATTTGCTTTGTTCAAACTTATAGTTTACTTTCGCTTCAAAATACCGATTTATAATGAAAAGAGAAACAGTTATAATAGCGGCCCTAGGCATCCTTACTTTGGCAGGATGTAATAATAACCACCGTTCACAAGTCCGTAAATTCAAACAGACAGCCGAAAAGACCAACCGGTCCTGCCCCACACGCATGAACGAAACGATTACACTGGACAGCACCTGTTATAATGAGAAAGATAATAGTGTGAGCTATTTCTACAGTGTTACAGGAGAACTGGACAACGCCACTTATATGAACACCCATTATGCCGCCTTTAAACAAGCCCTGCAGGATGCAGTAGACAACTCGGTGGAAATGGAGGAATACCGGAAATTCGGTACTTCCATCCGCTATATCTATTATTCGGGATCAAGTAAAAGGCAACTGGCTGCATTCTCCTTCAATTCCCCCAAATAGATTCCGTTTCAGCCCATCCGGATGCATGATACCACGCTATGGAAGACTTGAAATAATTGTTCCAAAGCAAATATTTGGGAGTGGTGAATGAATTGGGGATATACATACCCATTCCACTGTAGTTATCCCCATCTATTCTGTACAAGGATGAGGTGGGATCATGAGTATAACCTGTATAAACGACCGTCTTCTTTAATTGTTGCGTAAAATCGTCCGGAGCCATTCCTCCACACAATTTTTCAATAAACTGTAACATATCATAGGCATATCCTTTGAAGTTGCTGCTGCCTTTGCCATATTGCTGCAAATCAGCTGTATCCACGTTCTTCAGGCTATCCTGATTGGACAAAATCACACTTCTGACCGCTTCCGCCAGGCCTTCCATCTGATTGCAATCCACTGCCGAAATGGTTCCCCAACCATTATAGTTATAATAATCTATATAATCTTTACAGATTGGCCCCAAATAATCCTTGATCGCATTTTCATACAAATAAGGCATCACACTTGCATAAGGAAATCCGGCTGCCGGTATATCAAGTACAGAAGCGATACAGTATCTGGCAGCATCCTTCAGCTCATAATACACCTCGGCACACCCCATCATACACGCATCAAACAAGACAAAATCAAACTTTTGAGGATTTACCGTACGCAACACTTCCGCCAATTCCGGTATCAACGCTGTGTCACTGGAATACCGCCCGCCATCTTGTCCTATAGAACGGGTGCCGGTAATAGTGGGCAACCATCCCGAACCGTGAGATCCAAAGATTATTCCATAACTTTCCGACGGGTAAGCACTCATCATATCACCTATCACTGTCTGCATGACGGTTTTCTCCGTCGATGTCTGAGGGGGATATTTTTTTCTGATGTTACCAATACCAATCAAATCATAGATAGATGTATTCTTATCAGCCATCATTGCATCTATCGTTCCTTTAGACAGGCTGTTGATACCCCCCTGACCATTGGTTACATATTCTACGATACAAGGCTCCGGCCAACTGATATCCGAAGCCTCACCATCCCAATATACCAATAAAGCAGCCGAATCCTTCATAGCCTGAAGTCCTTGCATCATCGTCTGAATATTATTACGCAAACTGGAATTCAAACTGTTATCCGCCCAAAAGAATGCCAGAACCGTTCTTCCGGCATGTTGCTGAGGAATCACGATTGTTTCCTTCTCACAAGAGAAGAAAAAGCAGGCTGCCAAGAATAGAAATAGAATCTTTTTCATAAGAAAAGGATTACTCTTCCGGTTTCTTGAACTTGAACGCATTGGGGTTCACTTCGCGAATCAGCAAGGTCTTTCCTTTTTGATACTTGGTCTTCATCTTGTTGATGGTCTTCTGCAGTTTCTTTCTGCTGTTCGAGAAATAAACAAAGCAAGTACGGTTCGTCAGCCCTTCCTCGTTTTCCAGATAATTTTTCAGCTGATAACTGTATTGTGAGCGTTCCGGCAACATCTTATTCTTATCCAGACTCACACTGTCCAGCAACTGGATTTCCGTGAAATAAACCAATGAATCTGTAAACGATGCGGATACGCCTACTATATAAACAGATTTACTTCCTTTCAATGAGAATGCCGAGCATACCGTCAGTACCAATAATAAAGAGCACAGAATCTTTATGGATTTCATAATTCTAATTTTATAATTTTATTAGAGGACAAAAGTAGTTATTTACGGACAAATACGAAAAAGTAATAGATTAATTAACTATAATAATTTGCTGATGTGCCCATTACCATGCGGCACATAGTGCAGCCGATAGGCATTATTGGTATATTATGAACAAAAGCACAAGACGGAAGCAACCTTCCATCTTGTGCTTTGTTTTCTTTTCGGAAACCGAATCTTTCTTACCCTAAATAAGACTTAAGCAGCTTGCTACGCGAATTTTGTCTCAATCTTCTAATGGCTTTCTCTTTAATCTGGCGTACGCGCTCACGAGTGAGGCCGAATTTATCGCCGATTTCTTCCAACGTCATTTCCTGCGTATTAATACCGAAAAACATCTGGATAATATCCTTCTCCCTTTCGGTCAGCGTAGAGAGTGCTCTATCAATTTCCCTCGCAAGTGACTCATTAACCAAGGAACGGTCTGCCATAGGCGAGTCGTCGTTCACAAGCACATCCAGCAAGCTGTTGTCTTCTCCTTCCACAAAAGGAGCGTCTACAGAAATGTGGCGTCCTGAAACCTTCAACGTGTCCGAGATTTTGTCTACAGGTATTTCCAGTTCATCGGCCAGTTCTTCCGGAGAAGGACGACGTTCGTTTTCCTGTTCGAATTTAGAGAAGGCTTTGCTGATCTTGTTCAACGAGCCTACCTGATTCAACGGCAAACGGACAATACGTGACTGTTCTGCCAATGCCTGGAGAATAGACTGACGAATCCACCATACGGCGTAACTGATAAACTTGAAGCCTCGGGTTTCATCGAACTTTTCGGCTGCTTTAATCAATCCCAGGTTGCCTTCATTAATCAAGTCAGGAAGACTTAACCCCTGATTTTGATACTGCTTGGCTACAGACACGACGAAACGCAAGTTGGCACGTGTCAGTTTTTCCAATGCTACCCGGTCGCCTTTACGGATACGCTGAGCGAGCTCTACCTCTTCCTCTACAGTAATCAGGTCTTCACGGCCTATTTCCTGTAAATACTTATCCAGAGATGCGCTCTCTCGGTTAGTGATACTTTTGGTAATCTTTAATTGTCTCATTCTCTATAAAACAAATTTGGGATGCAAATTTACAACATTAAATGGAATACATCCATTTTTGTTTGAAAAATATTAGCTAATAAATCAAAAAAGACTATCTTTGTCCTTCTTTTCCTAAATATTTTGCGAAAATAAGGTTATCAGTCCTGTTTGACTATAAAATCAGGATGCACGGAAGTAACCCTTACCGTGCATCCTCTAAACTTTACCTATTGAAACTTTCTACCTTAAAAATCTTCTTATTCCTGTGTCAAATCCACTGCATAGTTCGCACGTTTACCTGATGGGAACATACCACTCAGGAACAATACCTGATCCGGTGACTGGGTAGCAGCTTTCAGCACATCTTCCAAATCATTTACTGATTTGACAGGTTGTCCGTTTGCCTTCAGGATGATGAAGCCTTTACGGATACCGGCAGCCTTCATCTTACCGTCTGTCACACCTGTGACTTCCACACCATATCCCAAATTCAATTGTCTCTTCAATTCCTGAGGAACTTCACGGAATGCTGCGCCCAAGATATCCATGCCCGCACTCTTCACCACTTTCGTTGTTCCCTGTGCATTCTTCAAGGTCATCTCGATATCCTTTTCTTTCTTGTCACGCAACACCTTGACGGTTACTTTGTCACCCGGACGGTGTTTAGCCAACCCCTCCTGCAACTCTGCAAAGTTCTTCACACGTTTTCCGTCAATACCGATAATGACATCATCTACTTCCAAGTTGCCGGCCGCAGAACCTCCCTCAATTATCTCAGCAATCAACACACCGTCGGTGGCGCCCAGTTCCTTCACCTTCTTCTTGATTTCTTCCGGCATCATCTGCTGGTCATCATTAATCGGAGTACCCTTGATGCCCAATACCGCACGCTGAACGGTTCCATATTCTTTCAAGTCGGCTATAACTTTCGTCATAATACTGGTTGGAATAGCAAACCCATAACCCGAATAAGCTCCTGTAGGTGAATAAAGTACGGAATTGATACCTACCAGTTCACCCCTTGCATTCACCAATGCACCACCACTGTTGCCTTGGTTGATCGCAGCATCTGTCTGGATGAAAGATTCCACACCATTATTATATACCCCTAAAGAACGGGCTTTGGCACTCACAATACCGGCTGTTACCGTAGAAGTCATATTAAAGGGATTACCCACAGCCAATACCCACTCACCTACTTTCAAAGCCTCCGAATTGCCCACGGGAATCGTAGGAAGCTCATCCGCTTCAATTTTAACCAACGCTAAATCCGTGCTGGGGTCTGTGCCGATTACACGTCCCTTGTATTCACGTCCGTCATTCAGTTTGACACTGATCACATCAGCATTATCGATTACATGGTTATTCGTTACAATATATCCATCTTTCGAGATGATCACTCCGGAACCGAATCCCACTCTTTCAGGAGTCTGCACCTGACGCTGCTGACCGCCGCCTCTGCCATTTCCAAAAATATCACCAAAGAAATCATAGAACGGATCACGAACGGTAACCGTCTGAGTCTTTGATTCTTGAGTTGACTTTATATGAACTACTGCATGCACTGAATTTTCCGCTGCCTGAGTCAAATCCACCGGTTGCATTTGAGTGGCGTCCAACGCGGCGAGTCTTGTATTCGGATTTTGTTGGAACACATCATTAAAAGCCACGCTTTTGTTTGGCTCGGGTTTCAACATAGAATAAGCCGTTACTCCTGCTACACCTGCGCTGACTGCTACAATTGCTGCTGCGCCTAGTACCATTTTAGTTGCTTGTTTCATAACTTAATATCTAT